>Ga0181520_10001054_pt1 | contig 57845 bp, 47 predicted proteins | sample PEATcosm2014_Bin_29_FD_132451 | JGI IMG/M metagenome (GOLD analysis project Ga0181520, IMG submission 132451) | Peatland microbial communities from MTU Mesocosm Facility, Houghton, MI, USA - PEATcosm2014_Bin02_30_metaG | ecosystem: Environmental > Terrestrial > Soil > Wetlands > Peat | place... | reverse complement strand
GTTGCGCAGCGCAATCGCCACCGCGCGCTTGGCCGCATGCTGCCCCACCACATACTTGTCCAGCTCCGCCACAATCTCGCGCGGAGTCATCTCATCCAGCGCCAGAGCCTGGTCGTCCGACGTTCCCGGTAAAAATATCGCCATCAATCCCTCTTCCTTCTCGAAACATCGACTGCGACTGGCCGACTCTTCCCAGCTACGGCTGAACGGGCAGCGGAGGCCCATTCGGACTCACCAGCAGTTTCACATCGTTTATCACCTGCAGGATCGTACCAGTGAACGCTGCATCACGGCTCTTCTTGCGAAACGCCGGGTTGATCTCTTCCGCAAATCCCCACAGCGAAACCCGCCCATTCGCGCTCATAATCCCCAGCCGAATCTGCGGAAACGCCAGCCCCGGCGACTCCACAAAGCGAATCGCGAAAATTACATCCGCATCCTTCGGATCGCTCACCAGTTGGTACCGTCCCCACTGCTGCATCCCCTGGTAAAACTCGTTGTACGCTCGCTCCGGCCCGCCGCTGTACACGGACGGAAACGCGCTCACGTCGCCCAACTCAAACGAGATGAACGCCGTCTTCCCCTGAAGAATCGGAGCAGGAACCGGCGCCGAGGACGAGTTCACCGGCGCTCCCCTCACTTGAGCCGAAAATCCGCAAGGGCAAACCCCCATGCACATCACAACAGTTGCTACTGCTATAGCGCGAATCGCCCGCATAAAAAACGTCCTTTGCCAACTCTCACTTCGCGGCTGGCGTCGTCAGCTCTTCAATCGTCAACTGGTCGTTCGTATAAATACAGATCTGCCCCGCGATCTTTAGACTCTTCTCCGCAATCTCTCGCGCGCTCAATTCCGTGTTCTCCACCAGCGCCCGCGCGCTCGCCAGCGCAAAGCTCCCGCCCGACCCAATCGCCACGATTCCCTCGTCCGGCTCAATAACGTCGCCGTTCCCGCTCAGCACAAACGTCGCCGTCGTATCGCACACAATCAGCAGCGCCTCCAGGTGCCGCAGCATCCGGTCCGTCCGCCAGTCCTTGGCCAGTTCCACGGCCGACCGCCCCAGGTTCCCGGCATACTGCTCCAGCTTGGTCTCGAACCGCCCAAACAGCGAAAACGCATCCGCCGTCGATCCCGCAAAACCGGCCAGCACCTTGTCCTGATACAGCCGCCGGATCTTCTTAGCCGAGTGCTTCATTACATTTGCGCCCAGCGTCACCTGCCCGTCGGCCGCCATCACCACCGAGTCGCCCCGCCGTACGCACAGCACCGTGGTCGACCGCACGCGTCGACCCTCCCCCAGATCCAGAGGATGCCCCATTGCATCGGCAGCATTTTCAAGCATATTTTGTTTCAGCGAAATATCGGCGGAGTCGTAAAAAGTCGATTTCATGAGCAACTTCCAGTATATCGCCCAGAACGGGGTTCGACGTCCGATACCCACCCCCGGTACCACATGCTCCGTTCCTCGTATACTTAAAGCGATGCACACGGTCGCCGCCCCAAATCGAAAGATGAAGCGCGTCCTCCAGGTCTCCATGGCGCTTACGGCGGCCTACGTCGTCGCGACCTTCGTATTCGGCCTGCGCGCTCACTCCCTGGCCCTCATCTCGGAGGCCGGCCACAACGTCTCCGACCTCCTGGCGATCCTGCTTTCGTTCGCCGCCGTCTACTTCCAGTCTCGCCCCGCCACCGACCAGAAGACCTTCGGCTATCAGCGCGCCGGGGTCCTCGCCGCCTTCGTCAACGCCATCACCCTGATCGTCCTCGCCGCCTGGATCGCGATCTCCGCCATCCATCGCCTCTACACCCCGGTCACCGTCCACGCCAACATCATGATGGTCGTCGCCGCCGCCGGGGTCCTGATGAACGGCGCCATTGCCGGCCTGCTCTGGAAGTTCTCCGGCGACGTCAACATCCGCTCCGTCTTCCTGCACATGCTCGGCGACACGCTCTCCACCGCGGCCGTCATCGCCGGTGGCTTTGCCATCGCAGCTACAGGCGCAATGTGGCTGGACCCGGTGCTCTCGCTCTTGATCGCCGGCATGATCGTCTGGAGCTCCGTCACCATCGTCCGCGAGACCCTCAACATCCTGCTCGAAGGCACGCCCCGCGCGGTCTCGCTGGGCGACATCCGCAGCACGCTCTCCGCCGTCCCCGGCGTCCTCGACGTCCACGACCTCCACGTCTGGTCGCTTGGCTCAGCCTCCCACGCCCTCGCCAGTCATGTCCTCATCCCGGAGATGCCGCTCTCCGAGTGCTCCAGCATCCTCGACGCAATCAACTGCGCCTTGCGCGACCGCTTCCACATCACCCACACCACCATCCAGTTCGAAATCCGCGGCTGCGAAACCACCCACGGCTGCTCCGCCCCGCCCCCGCTCGAAGCCGCCACCCACCACCACCACGGCCACGCCCACTGATCCGCTATGGACGACCAGCGCAAACTACTCCGCCACTTCCTGGCGGCTCTCGCTTACAGAACCCAGAAAGCGCTTCGTGGCGCGCCGCCTGGATTCTCCAAGTTCCGTGCAGCGCCCCAGGTGCGCACCCCTCATGAGTTGATCCATCACATGGACAGCGTTCTAGGCTACGCCCGCACTTTCTTCATCGGCGGCAGCTATCGCCCTCCGGTATTTCCTGATTTTGACTCTACCGTCGCCCATTTTCACGAGACGCTAACCGACCTCGCGCGACACCTCGAGGTGGGCACAGAGATGCACGGCATTACCCCCGAAATCCTTCTGCAAGGTCCCTTCGCCGACGCGATGACGCATGCCGGTCAGTTGGCGATGCTCCGTCGGATGGCGGGGAGCCCGGTTCCTCCGGAAAACTTCATCTTCGCCACCATCAGCCCGGCGAACCTCGGTCCCGATCAACCGTCCCCGGTCGCTCCCGATAAGGACTGGCCCGAGCGGCCCGCATAGCCGGCACCCGTTGCCGGTTGGCACTCTTGCCTCATTCAGAAGCGGCCTTCCCCATCCTGCCCTTCGCGTCGTTCAACCGTCCAACCGCCGGCACATGCTCGCCCGCGCCGGCCAACCCCCACTTCGGCATATTCACATACACGCACTCGTACTCGCCCGCCCCCACCTGGTAAGTCTCGTGCCAGACACCCACGCTGCCATTGCCCCCCACCGCGCGGTTGTATGCCGCCCACGCCGGCAGATGTTTGGCGTCACGCGCATGAGCGTAGGCATGCAAATGCTCGAATGATCGCCAGTACTGGATGGTCGCCACTCCGCGCCAGGTCACGACGAACTCCGCATGGATGAACCCCAACTCCGGGTGCGCCATTAGCTCCTTCAGCATCGGCGGCATCGCCCGCGCTACGGGAACCCACTTGTGCAATGCCCAAAGTTGGTTCACCCGCATGCCAATCAGGAACACCACAAACGGTCCCTCCATCGTGGCCGAGTATCTCCCCGCAAAAACTTTCGCCATGTCGCCTCCAAGACAGAAACACCCACCAACCGGCGGGTGCTTCCTTTCTATCCTGCAGACCCTACCCTACAGCAGCGTCGCGTCCAGCGTAATCTCCGCCGCCGCCAGCAGCCGCGAGATCGGACAGCCCGCCTTCGCGCCACCTGCAATCTCGTCGAATTTCGCCTTGTCGATGCCCGGAATCTTTGCCTTCGTCGTCAGGTGGCTCTTGGTCACGGTCGGCTTGTCGTGCAGGTCCAGCGTCACCACCGCGGTCGTCTCAATCGAGTCCGGCGTAAAGCCCGCCTTGCCCAGCTCCGCGCTCAGCGCCATCGAGAAGCAACCCGCGTGTGCTGCCGCGATCAGCTCCTCTGGATTCGTCCCCACGCCTTCGGCAAACCGCGCCGCAAAGCTGTACTGCATTGCCTTCAGCGCTCCGCTCTGGCTGGATATCGTCCCCTTGCCCTCTTTCAAACTTCCATTCCAAACTGCACTCGCACTGCGGTCCATAACATTTCTCCTGTTGATTCAGATAGCTGACTCTCAAAATTGTCCCATACAAACGGTACCCCATTCGATGCGTCAATCGCAGCCAGGGCGTAGAAAGATGGATGAAAAATCTGCCCGATTGCTCTACTCTATCCCCCATGCAGACGGAACCGCCGCAACCCAACCCGCCCAGCCCGGACGCTTGCCCGCTTGAAAACGAGCACCACTCCGTCTTCTGCCCCAACTGCTCCTCCCGCTTGCAGGAAAGCCGCTGCAAGCTGGTCTGCCGCACCTGCGGCTACTTCCTCAGCTGCGCCGACTTCTACTGAGCCACTCCAACACCCCACTCGCTGCGGCCTCTTCAGTGACCCACCGCACCACCTGCATCCAACGGATTGCAGTACAGTGCAAGGAAGGATATCCCATGCTCTCCGCTCGAAATCGAAGCTCTCTCGCTCTGCTCGCGGCCGCGCTGCTTCTGCCGCCCCTCACCGCGTGCAACTCCAAGTCCTCCGCGACCCCCGAGAACTTCATCGCCGGCCTCAACGCCCACTTCGCCGACCACCCCGACTGCCTCTTCGACAACCCTCCGCACTTTCCCTACGAGACCAGCGACCCCGCAATGACCAAACAGTTGAACGCCCTGGCCGCCGAGCAACTCCTGAAGGTAGAAGAAGAACGCGACCTCCACGTCAGCCGCTACACCACCACCGACGCCGGGGCCCGCGTCGCGCCGCGTTTCTGTTACGGCCACCGCATCGTCTCCACCATCGACAGCTTTACCCCGCCCGCCCCCGCCAACGGCTTCCCCGAGACCCAGGTTGCCTATCACTACACCATGCAGGACGTCCCCGTCTGGGCCAAGTCCGACGCCATGCGCGCCGCCTTCCCCGCTATGGCCCTCGCCACCAGCGGTACCGCCAGCGACAAAGCCACCCTCGCCAGTACTATGGCCGGCTGGAGCGTCCCCGACTAGCTTGCCTTCTCTCGCTTGAGTGAGCAATACAGCACAGCCACGCGCCATGGATCGGAATAGGGTTGAATTGGATAGTTCGGTCGAGAATCCTCTGGGCGGAACTCACCTGAATGCGACAGCGCATCTATTCCACGCTACGCGACGATGACACAGAGTTGGTAACAGAGATCTACGAGCGCGTGCAGGCGAAAGAGACCCTGCTAAAGGCTGGTGCGCTGCAGCGTGCCATCTTCAACAGCGCCAACTTCTCCAGCATCGCCACCGACGCATACGGCGTCATTCAGATCTTCAACGTCGGCGCCGAGCGAATGCTTGGCTACACCGCCGACGAGGTGATCGACAAAACCACCCCCGCCGACCTCTCCGATAAGCATGAACTGATCGCTCGCGCCGCTGCATTGAGCCTCGAATTCGAGACCGCCATTACCCCCGGCTTCGAAGCCCTGGTCTTCAAGGCCTCGCGCGGCATCGAGGACATCTACCAGCTCACTTACTGCCGCAAGGACGGCAGCCGCTTCCCCGCCCTGGTTTCCGTCACCGCGCTCCGCGATGCCGCCGAAGACATCATCGGTTACCTCCTGATCGGCACCGACAACACCGCGCGCAAGCAGGCCGAGGAGGCCCTCCTGCGCAGCGAGATGCTGGCCAGCGCGGGACGCATGGCTGCCAGCATCGCGCACGAGATCAACAACCCCCTCGAAGCCGTGATGAACACCATCTACCTCGCGCGAACCACCGCAGACCTCCCCGCCGTGGCCCTCGAGTACCTGGACATCGCGGACGGCGAACTCATGCGCATTGCCCACATCACGCGCCAGACCCTCGGCTTCTACCGCGAGTTCTCCGCCGCCACCAGCAACTCCGCCTCGGCGCTCATCGACTCCGTCGTCAATCTCCTCCAGGCCAAGATTCGCGCCAGCGGAGCGCAGGTCGAGCAGCAGTGCGACAAATCTCTCCGCATCATGGGAATCGCCGGCGAGCTGCGCCAAGTGCTCGCAAACCTGCTCGCCAACAGCCTGGAGGCCATCGAGCAGAACGGCAGAATTGTCCTCCGCGCCGCCGCCTCCGTCGACCCCTGCAATGGCCACCGCCGCGTCCGCATAACCGTCGCCGATTGTGGCTGCGGCTTGACGTTGGCCACCGCCAAACGCATCTTCGAGCCCTTCTTCACCACCAAAGGCTCAGTCGGAACCGGCCTCGGCCTATGGGTCTGCAAACAGCTCGTCGAAAAAAACGGGGGCTCCATCCGAGTCCGCTCCATAACTCACGGCGCCTGCAAAGGGACCACCTTCTCCGTCCTCCTGCCCAGAGACGCCGCCCCATCACCCCTCAACGCCGGAGATTAGGCCGCCTCGTTATCCGCCTTCAGCTTCTCCGCCGTATAGTGCGCAATCAGCGCATCGATGGTCGGCTGCAACTGCCCCTCCATCACCTGCGCCAACTGATGGTTGGTCAGCCCGATGCGGTGGTCCGTCATCCGGTTCTGCGGGAAGTTGTACGTCCGAATCTTCTCGCTGCGGTCGCCCGTGCCGATCTGCTGCTTGCGGTCCTTCGCCTGCAACTGGTGGATCCGTTCCGCCTCCACCTCGTACAGCCGCGCCCGCAGCACCCGCATGCCCTTCTCGCGGTTCTTGATCTGCGACTTTTCATCCTGGCAACTCACCACCGTCCCCGTCGGCAGATGCGTAATCCGCACCGCCGAGTAGGTGGTATTCACACTCTGCCCGCCCGGCCCCGACGAGCAGAAAGTGTCAATCCGCAGGTCCTTGGCCTCGATCTTGATGTCCACCTCTTCCGCTTCCGGCAGCACCGCCACCGTGATTGCCGAGGTGTGCACCCGCCCCTGCGTCTCCGTCGCCGGAACTCGCTGCACCCGGTGCACGCCCGACTCATACTTCAGTTGCGAGTAGACATTGTTGCCTTCGATGATCGCCGTCACGTCCTTCAACCCGTTCCCGATCCCCGACTCGGTCTGCGACAGCACCTCCACCTTCCACTTGTGCTGTTCCGCAAACCGCATATACATGCGGAACACCTCCGCCACAAACAGCGCCGCCTCGTCACCACCCGTCCCAGCGCGCAACTCCAGAATCACGTTCTTCTCATCGTTCGGGTCCTTCGGCAGTAACAGCACCTTCAGTGCTTCCTCGACCGGCGCCACCTGCGGCTCCAGCAGGGCAAGCTCTTCCTGCGCCATCCCCTTCACGTCCGGGTCCGCGTCGGCCAGCATCGCCTTCGCCTCCGCAATCCCGTCCTTGATCTTGCGATACTCGCGAAACTTCTCCACCGTCGGCTCAAGGTCGCGATACGCCTTCGACACCTTCCGGTAGTTCTCCTGGTCATTCACGATCTTCGGGTCCGAAAGTTGCCGGCCAAGCTCGTCGTAACGCGCTTCCAACTGGTCTAAACGGTCAAACATGGAATCTCTCCTCTTGCACATCCCCGCAAGCCTTTAAAGCCCGCAGCCTCCACTGAAAGTTGTCATTCTGAACGGAGTGAAGAATCCCCGCATTTCGTTCGAGGCAAACGGCTCTCACCCGCAGGCGAAAGCTGCCGATTGGGCGCAGCTAGTGTTGGCCGCGACGCAGCAACGTCGCGCGGGCAGGATTCACCGGGTTTGCACTCGCATGCGCATCGCTGCTCAAATGATACCGCGTCCCAAAGGGACGCGGCGGGTGTTTCAAAGGCCACAACCCCATCTCAATACGGGTTGTGCGGGTTCGCCGACACCGGAACATCTGCCGGGCTGGCCGCGCCGAAACTCGGTGTCTGCGACTTATGCTTCGCCATAAACTCCTGCGCCGACTCTGTGCTGATCTCGTGCTGGGCGCTGTAGAAAACGTAGTTCTTCATCGCCCCCTTGAACTCGCACGCCTGAAACGAGTCCGGATTGCTCCCAATCTCGCCGAACACTACCTCAATCGACTGCCCCGGCTTCTTCCACTTCGCCGGATAAGCCTCATTGCCCGACGACCCCATCAGGTGGTCCGCGCAGTCGTAGGTAAACTCAACGCCGTGCGGCACGCCCTGCTCGTCAAACAGGTTCGCCCGGCCGAACGCATGGTATCCCCACGCGTTATGGTTCCAGTTGGTGCCGTAGATATGCACCCGCAGCGTGTAGTCGGTGATGTTCCGCTTCGCTTTCACCAGCGTGGGAACGCAGAGGAACAGCATAAGTACAACCATCGTAGTGGTTAGGCGGTGGCGGCTCATCCTCAAAACCCCAAATTGTGACGTGTGACCGGGCCCTGCAAAGAATCTAAGGAACGCCGCCCAATTCGTCAAGGATGCGGCGGCCCCGCATCCGGAACCACCGTCTCGCCCGGCAGAATCCTGCTGGTGGCCTTGAACAGGTGGCAGCCGGTATACGTAGCCTCAAAGTGGAAGGTCACGCCCTCCTCCTTCGGCACGTCGGCCACCATCTTCGCCGTCAGCGGATACACCTTCCCATCCAGCTCCGACGGCGCAAAATCGATGGCCGTGAAGTCGACCACATGGACCTGCTCCGCGTACTCATGCGGCACCCGCCGCTCCAAGTGCGTCGCATTGCCCGCATCGTCCAGCAGCGCGAATCCCCTGGGAGCGCCGGTATTCGTGCATTGGGGGCGGTCGAACGTGCCCGGCGGCGACTCGAAGGCGATCCGCCCCTCGCTCAGGCTGTAGTGGAAGCACGCCTGCGTCGCCGGCAGAAAGAAGAACAGCGACTCGCCGAACCCTCCCCCGACCATGAATGGCGGATCAAACCTGCCACTGGGACGCTTGCCGTTTACCTCCGACACCTCGAGATCTTCGCCGATCCTGCCCGCTGCCGCGCGCTCCACCCGCACCGTCGCCACAAACCGCACCTGTGCCTTCACCTTCCCCTTCTTCAGCGCCTGGCTCAGACCTGTCTCCTGGCACTCGAAGTCCGGCAAATCATGCTGCAGCGACAGCGCCGCCGCTCCCAGCTTCTCCAACTCAGCCTGCAGCGCCGCCGCTTGCCCGTCCTGCGCGGCCGCAGCCTGCCCCAGCGCCCCCGCCGCGCACGCCACCAGCACCGCCAACCCCACCCCTCGCACGCCCATGCCAAATTCTAGCCGCAATCAAGAGTCATCCTCCGTCGAGCCCCATCCACGGCCCAGCCGTGGCATCATAAGTTCCATGGAATACCGAAAACTTGGCAAATCAGGAATCCGCGTCCCCGAGCTTTGCTTCGGCTGCGGAATCTTCGGCGGCCACGACGAATTCTTCGACGCGTGGGGCGCCACTGAAGACATCGCCCAGGCCCGCAAGATCGTCGACATCTGCATGGAGGCCGGCCTCAACTTCTTCGACACCGCCGACATGTACTCCGAAGGCCGCAGCGAGACCGTCCTCGGCGGCGCCATCCAGCATCTCCGCCGCGAGGACGTTCTCATCTCCACCAAGGCAACCTTCCGCATCGGCAAGGGCCCCAACGACGTCGGCTCCTCGCGCTACCACCTCGTCCAGGCGCTCGAAGGCTCCCTCCGCCGCCTTGGCACGGACTACATCGATGTCTACCACCTGCACGGCTTCGACGCGACCACCCCGGTCGAAGAAACCCTCTACACCCTCGACACCTTCGTCCGCTCCGGCAAGGTCCGCTACCTCGCCTGCTCCAATTTCTCCGGCTGGCACCTGATGAAGTCGCTCTCCGTCAGCGAGCGCTACGGCTGGGCCCGCTACGCCGGCCAGCAGGTCTACTACTCCCTGGTCGGCCGCGACTACGAGTGGGAGTTGATGCCGCTTGCCCTCGACCAGGGCCTCGGCGCCCTCATCTGGTCGCCGCTCGGCTGGGGTCGCCTCACCGGCAAGATCCGCCGCGAGACCGGCATCCCTAAAGAAAGCCGCCTCAACTCCAAGCTTGTCCTCGATATGGGCCCCCAGGTCCCCGACGAGCATCTGTTCAAGGTCGTAGCCGCGATCGACGCGGTCGCCCTGGAGACCGGCAAGGCCGTCTCGCAGATTGCCCTCAACTGGCTGCTGCGCCGGCCCACCGTCTCTACCCTCATCATCGGAGCGCGCAACGAGCAGCAGCTCCGCCAGAACCTCGGGGCCGTCGGCTGGTCGCTCACCTCCGCCCAAGTCGCCCGTCTCGATGCCGCCAGCGAACTCCCGCTCGCTTATCCCTATTGGCATCAACGCCAGGTCCCCGACCTGAATCCCAAGCCCGTGTAACCCCACAGCCGCCTCCGCGGCGTCTTACCCGGCTGGATTGGTGCGCGCCAATATCCGCATCTTAAAGGTGTTACCGCAAAGTCTTTTGGAGACGCAAAAGTAACCACCTGCCTTTTTTGCACCTTCCTGGCATCTCAAGATGAGAAGATGGGTAGCGCTCAATTCTCCATGACTTTTCGACGGAAACACCAAGGGGCCCGAACCAAGATGAAGCATTCGAAAGTTGTCCTGACGCTGGCGTTGCTGTCAGCGACCCTATCCTGGGCCTACGCCGCCGTGGCGCAGGAAGCCCATCCCACAGCAACTCGGCAGCTTCAACTTTCGGCCTTTGGCGCAGCCTCGGGCGTCTTCACCGGTCTGGAGGGTGGCAAGAACTTCGCCGTCACCGCCGGCGGCGACCTCGGCCTGCCCCCCTGGCGCGGCATTCGCCCAACCATCGAAATCCGCGGCCGCTATCCCACCGACCACGGCCTGATCGATTCCCAGAAAGACATCCTCGGTGGCCTCCGCGTGGACTTCCTGCTCAACCACCGCCTGCGTCCCTACGGCGACTTTCTCTTCGGACGCGGCCAGATGAACTACGGCCTCACTGGCTACATCTTCGGAAACAACGTCTACTCCCTCACCACCACCTACGTCGACTCTGGCGGCATCGGCTTCGACTATAGCCTCAACGATCACCTGGCCATCAAAGTCGACGCCCAGGTCGAGCGCTGGGGATCCGCACCCACCTCCACCGGCAGGATCTATACCTCGGTCGGCACCGCCGGCCTGGTCTACTACTTCAACTTCGACCACCGCCACAAACGCTGATCCCTGTTCCCTGTTCCCTGATCCCTGTTCCCTGCCTTATAGATTGAACAACTCGCGCAGCTTCTTCGTTTGCGCCCGGCTCACCGGGATCTCCGTCTTCTTCGGATCGTCCATCCGCAACTGGTAGCTGGACTTGAACCACGGCACCACCTCGCGGATGTGCTGAATATTCACCACAAACGAGCGGTGGGCCCGCCAGAATGCCTCCGGATCGAGCTGGTCCATCAGCTCTTCCAGCGTGCGGCAGTTCGACTCGCCTTCCACCCCGCGCGTCACCACGCTGATGGTCCCGCCTTCGATCGACGCGTAGCAAATCTCTCGCTGGTCGACCAGCAGAAGCCGCCCCAGTGCCCGCACAATCACCTTGCCCGCTCCGGGCTTTACCGGCTGGGTCCGCGTCTCCACCAGCCGCAACAGCGCGTCCAGCTTCGCGTCTCCCGCCGCATCCGCGTGGCCGGCCAGCCGGTTACGCACCTTCTCAATCGTCTTCAGTACCCGCTTGCGATCGAACGGCTTCAGCAGGTAGTCGACCGCATTCACCTCGAACGCGCGCACCGCATACTGATCGAAGGCCGTCGCAAACACCACCTGCGGCAGATCCATCCTCTTGTCCAGCAGCTTCTTCAGGACAGCAAAGCCATCCAGGCCCGGCATCTGCACGTCGAGGAAGACAACATCCGGCTTGTGCGCGCGGATCAGCTCCACGGCCTCGATGCCGTTCGAGCCCTGCGCCAGCACTTCGACCCCCTCCGCCGACTGCAGCAGATACAGAAGTTCCTGGCGCGCCAGCGGTTCGTCGTCGATGATGAGTGCGGTTATAGCCAAGGCAGTTGTCAGTTGCCAGCATATCGGGAAGCCGGACACACAGCGGTCCCTGACCGGACAACATTCTTCGACTACTGTATTCGCTCAGCGGGGTCTCTGTCAGGTCTGGATTTGTCGTCGCGAGTGACGCAGGAGGCTCAGCAACCGCCGCACCTCGAACCTCGAACCTTGAACCTTGAACCTAGGTATCGCTATACGCGCGCAGTCTCGCCGGCGCCCGGTCGTCGGCCACGTCATGGCCGCACTGCGGGCAAAACGCGTCCGTGATCTGCACTCCGCGGAAGCACTGCCCGCACACCGGCGCCACCTGGAACCGGCACTGCGGACAGAAGTGCACGCCCGCCGTCAGCTCGGTCCTGCAGTTCGGACAGCGAATCGAGATCGGCTGGCGCAGCAGAAAATACACCACCGCGCCGATTCCGCCGGGCATCACCACCACAATCAGCATCCACAGTGGAGCCGACATATGGCGCCGCCGCACGTCGCGGCTCACATACCCGATCAGCAACGCATAGCTCGCCAGCGTGGTGCCGGTGATATAGCTCGTCAGCCAATGCATCGGCAACGATCCCGGCCGCCGATGCGCCGGCACCGGTCCGTGATTGAACCACCACATCGACAGCGCAAACACGCCGATGGCCAGCACAATCGACCATAGCGGGATCATCTTCAGGCCGTCGCCACCGGATTCATGCGGCCCTGAAGGTTCGGTTGTCTGGTGGTTCCAAAACTTGCTCATCGAACCGTCCTGCGATCCGAGCCATTACGCCGAAAGCGAAACAAAAGTGCGGCCAGCAGCGCCAGCGTGACCGGCACAAACCAGAGCAGCGCCACCAGCAGGTGGTTGTTGGCGTCTAATGCCGCCACGTCGGCCTGAACTGCCTCCGCAGCCTCCGTCGCCTCGTATTGATACAGCCCGCTCCACACCGCAAAGCACGCCAGCAGCAGCAGCACCGAGCAGATCGCCAACGGAACCATCAGGCTGCGCACATAGCTGCGTCGCGCCTGCATCACCGCGGCCCGCTCCCGCACCACCCGGTGCGTCCGATTCACCACTCCAGCCCGCGCAGCCATATCGACGCTGTTAAGCGCCGATCGGGCGAAGATCGAAGGATCTTCCGCCTGCGGTTCAAATTGACGATCGAATTCCGGCTCGAACGAAACTTTCATCCCGTCGCCTCCGCAGTGCGGCACCCGCGCAACCGCTCAATCTCCGGCTTCAGCGCAGCCAGCCCGCGATACAGCCGCGACTTCACCGTCGACAGCGGCGCCTGGGTCACACTCGCAATCTCTTCCAGAGACAGTTCCTCATGGAAGCGCAGCACCAGGACCTCGCGGTAGTTGGTCTCAAGCTTCAGCAGAACCTGCGCAACCTCGGCCCGGTCCTCGCGCAACTGGAACTCTTCCAACGGTGAGGGGCCGTCGGTCGCAACCTCAAACGCGCGCCCATCTTCGCTCGAATCGCTCATCTCGTCCAATGAAGCCATGGTCCGCTTGCGCGAGAGATCAATCACCAAGTTGCGCGCAATCGTAAACAGCCAGGTGTCGAAACGCGCCTTGCCGTTGTACTGGCCGCCGCGCATCAGCACCCGCATCCAGGTCTCCTGGAACAAGTCTTCCGCGACCTCGCGCTTGCCCGTCAGAAACAGCAGGTAGCGCAGCAGCCGATGCTGGTAGAGCTCAATCAGATGGTCGAGAAGTTCCGGATCCTGGCTCTTCAGGCCGCGTGCAATCGCCGCGTTTTCACGTTGGCTCTGCTCCGCCTGTTCCGTCGAGATGGCGATCGCCGCGCTACGCATATTCGTAGAGACGTCAACCTGAGTGGAAAAGTCGCGTTCCGGGCCGGTCTTTTCCCTCCGGGACAGCAATTTCATTCGAAATTCCTTCCGCTCTGGTCCACAGCAGGCCAGTAAACGCCGAGAATATGGCTTCTCATACCAATTGTAAGGGTAAACCGCCACGTCTCGAGCAGATCATTTCGAAACCTGTCCCACAATGGCACGCCGTCCTTTCGGCAAGGCTCCCGCATTCAGGGAAGTCTTAAACCAGGTCAATTTGGCGACGGCCTTTCGACATGGTCGATGACGATGACGTCGTCGGGGGCTTTCGTAGCTTCGAACTTCAGGCCTAGTTGCTCCTGGACGGCCGTCCAGAGGCTGGGCAAAGCGTTGGGGTCGTCGCGCGGAGGCGGCAGAGGGCTCGAGAGGAACTGGCTTTGGTCGGGATCCCATATGAGGGTGAAGTCGTAGCGGTCGGTGAGGCCAGTACGGTCGACGACGGGCCTATCGAGGATTCCGCCTTCTTGAAACCACATGGCGAAGTCCTTGATGGTGAGGTTGCGCACGGTTAGATTGCCGAGGCCATGGAACATGAAGGTGACGGGTTCATCAGGTGGGCTTGCGCTCTTGGTCATCTTCGGACCACCCTTGGCGACGGTGATCGCGTAGACGGAAAGCTGCCTCTGCTCGTGATGGACCTTGAGCTGGAAACGGTCCTCCAGAAGCTTCTGCACCATGATGTATTGCTGTTTCCGGGTGGGTACGCCCTCGATATCGGGAACGCCGTCAAAGTCGTAGCGGTCGGTGGCGAACCAGCCGGGCGCGCCCACGACCTGCGTTGCGTGCAGGCCATACGAGAGTTCGATCAGCATCTCCACAGTGAAATTCGTGGCGCTGAAATGCCGCCCGCGGAAGCCGATATGGCCCATCCCGGACTCGCCCGGTTTGATGGTGACGACGCCGAACGCGGGATTAGCGTTGGTGGGCATGGGCTTAGGCGGCGCGGGCGGGCTCGGAGCAGCCTGGGCGAGAGCCGAGGCGGCGGCGAAAAGGAAGATGGGAAGCTTGAATCCGAATGACGGCATGAGCACCTATGTAGTATACTATCCTCAATAGTAGACGACATAGCACGCACATCGCAATTCAGGAATATCAAGACCACTCGCAGGCTGCGCGGGAAGGACCCGCGGAACATTCCGAGGTGCCTGCAAAGTCGGGTTTTCGGAACCTTCGATCCATTCGCTTCAAATTGACAATCCAATGGACGAGACCGGCTCAAGTAAACTGGGGGGATGGAAGTTCTTTACGGCCTGCACCCGGTCGAGGAAGCAGTCCGGTCAGGTTTGCGGCAGTTGGACTGTGTCATGCTCGCCCGCGAGCGCAAAGACGATCGCCTGGAACGCCTCGCTGACCTCTGCCGCGCCGCCAACATCCGCATCTCGCTCGAATCACGCGACCACCTCACCCGCATCAGCCGCACCGACGCCCACCAGGGCGCCGTCGCCCTCGTCCGCGAGCGCGAATTCCTCGGCATCGAAGACCTCCTCGCCGCGCCGCCCTCCGCGTCCGGCCACCGCTTCTTCCTCGCCCTCGACGGCATCGAGGACCCCCACAATCTCGGCGCCCTTCTCCGCACTGCCGACGGCGCCGGCGTCGATGGCGTTCTTCTCCCTGAGCGCCGCTCCGCCCCCGTCTCCGCCACCGTCGCCAAGACCTCCGCCGGTGCCTCCGAGCACGTCCGCATCGCCCGCGTCACCAACCTCGTCCGCTCCCTCGATCAGATGAAAAAAAACAACATCTGGGTCCTCGGCCTCGACGAGCGCGGCGCCCCCGACTACACCGACTTCGACTTCCGCACCGACTGCGTCCTCGTCCTCGGCCGCGAAGGCGCCGGCCTCCACGACCTGGTCAAGAAAACCTGCGACCATCTCCTTCGCATCCCCATGGCCGGCGCCGTCTCCTCCCTCAACGTCTCCGTCGCCGGTGCCGTCGTCATGTACGAGGCCATGCGCCAGCGCCGCACCCCCGCCGCTCCCCAACCCGCCGCTCCCGCCAAACCCCGCAAAGGCCTCGGCTCGTGATCTTCACCTCGTCCTCAAGAATCTCGCCTTCCGCTCCACACCTTGGTTGGACACCGCGCGTCTCTCTGCGTTCCCTTTACTCTGTGTCCTCTGTGATTCGTTTTCATCGTTCTCTCCTCACCGCCTTCATTCTGCCGGCCGTCGCTGCCATTGCATTCTCCCCACTCGCCGCCCAGACGACGCCGCCCACATCGCCACCCGGACAATCCGAATCGCCACAATCCGACCCATCCCAGCCCACCACCCCCGGCGGCAAAGTCCTCTTCTCCCGTGACGCCAATACCCCGCCCGAATCGCAGCCCGCCGAAACTCCGTCCGCCGTCACTACGCCCCAAACCGACTCCCTCGCCGTCACCGACGCCGAGCGCACCGCCCTCACCTTCACCGCCTACGATCTCGACCTTCACCTCACCCCCGCCTCCGCCGGAATCTCCGTCCGCGCCGTGCTCACCGTGCGCAACGACAGCCCCGCCCCGCTCTCCCGCCTCATCCTCGACATCACCTCCTCCACTCACTGGGATGCCTTCTCCACTCGCACCTCCACGTCCGCCGTCACCCGCCTGCCCTTCGCAACCCACCTCATCGCCACCGACGCCGACCACACCGGCCAGATGTCCGAGGCCGTCATCACCCTCCCGCAACCGCTTGCACCCGGCGCGTCCCTCGCCCTCACCGCACTCTACTCCGGCGCCATCCCGCAAACTTCAGAGCGCCTCACCCGCATCGGCGCGCCTGCCGCCCAGGCCTTCGCCGAGGACTGGGACGCCATCGCCCCCAACAACCCCGACGCCCCCGCCGAAGGCACTGCCCTGCGCGGTTTCGGCTATGTGCTGTGGTATCCGGTCTCCGCGCCGCCGGTCTTCCTCGGCGACGGTGCCAAGCTCTTCCAGGCCGTCGGCCGCACCCGCCTGCGCGAGTCCGTCGCCACCTTCCGCCTCCGTCTCGCCGTAGAGTACGTCGGCGAGCCGCCCGACGCCGCCTACTTCTGCGGCCACCGCGAGCAGCTCCTCGCCATCAGCGACAACCCCAACGTCCCTGTCGCCGAATCCCCCGGCATCGCCACCGCCACCTTCGATCCCCAGCCGATTGGCTTCCGCATGCCCAGCCTCTTCATCACCGGCCACGCCGCCAACGACGTCGGCACGCAAGCAAACCCCGGCCTCTTCGCCGCCGTTACCGCCAACGACGAAGCGCTCCCCGCCTACTACGCCGCCGCCACCCTGGTCGAGCCGCTGCTCACCGACTGGTTCGGCCCGCACCCCCTCACCGCTCTTACCATCCTCGACCGCCCCGGCGAGCCCTTCGAAGACGACGCACTCCTGGTCACCGACCTGGCCCGGCCCGTCAGCACCGCCGACCCCGCCACCCTCGCACCCTCGCTCGCCCACTCTCTCACCCACGCATGGATCCACTCCAGCCGCCCCTGGATCGACGAAGGTCTCGCCGAGTTCGCTTCTCTCCTCTGGACGGAGCGTACCTCCGGCCGCGCCGCAGCGCTCTCCCAGCTTCAGGACCAGGCCCACCTCCTCGCCCTCGCTGAGCCCGAAGTCCCCGTCTTCCCCAACGGCCCCGCCGCCACCGGCCAGTCCTCCAACTCCTCGAACCCAGACTCACCCGGCAACCCCACCCCCACCGTCAGCACCGCCGGCGCCAGCTTGGCCGACGCCACCGGAGACGTCTTCTACCGCACCAAGGCCGCTGCCGTTTGGTGGATGCTGCGCGGCATCGTCGGCGACGACGCGCTCAAACACGCCCTTCAGGCCTACCGCAACAACCCCAAACTCGACCGTGACTCCACCGGTTTCGAGCACACGCTCGAGCAGCTCTCCCACATGGATCTGAGCTGGTTCTTCGACAACTGGGTCTACCAGGACCGCGGCCTGCCCGATCTCAGCATCGTCAACGTCACTCCCAGCCAGCTTGAAACCCGCAACGGCCTGCCCTCCGGCTGGCTGGTCGCCGTCGAGGTTCACAACGACGGCTACGCCGAGGCCGAAGTGCCCGTCACCGTCCGCTCGGCCAAAGCCACCGAAACCCACCTTCTCCGCATCGCCGGCCGCTCCAACGCATCCACACGCATCGTCTTCGCCGGCACGCCCCAGCAAGTCGAGGTCAACGACGGCAGTGTGCCCGAAACCCAGACCAGCGTCCACTCCCGCCAGCTCGTCCTCCCCGGGCGTTAACTAACCCGCTTCTCCCGCAAACGGGTGACGCCTGCAACGCCAATGGGGAATGTCCTCCCCATCGGGATCCTGCGGATAATCAAAACGGATCAAGAGACCAATGACCTCCCCCAGGTCCGGGTCCACCCGCACTTGTTTTACCCGCAAGCCCATGGTCTTGAGGCGCGCGGCGAGAGACAAAGGATTCTCGCCGGGCCCTCCAGACCATCTGCAAGCAAGCCTCTCCCCTGGCGCCGTCGCACCCTTCCCCCCATTGTGACGGCGCCGTCTGTTTCTTACGGAGTCGTTGGTGCGGGCAATGCATCCGTCGCCGGTGCGGGCGCCGCCGGAGCCGGCGGTGTCACCTCCGGAACCGCGGTTACTTGCCCTGCCTTCTCTTGCGCCTGAAGCGCTTTGTCATTGGCGTCCTTGGACTTCGCATCCGCATGGACCAACGATGCCTGCGCTTTGGCCGCCTTCGTGTTCGCGCGGGCTGCTGCCTCGTCACGTTTCTGCTGCTGCCGCTGGTCCCTTATCTGGCTCTTGGTCATCGTGCCCGATGGCTGCGTCAACGCAGTGGTCGGAGCGGTAGGATCCGCTGGGTTGGACGTAGCCAGCGGCGGTGCTGTCGGAGTGGCCTCCTGCGCCATCGCTGCGCCTGTGAACATCGCGCAAAGCGCCACCATAGCCAGCCGCATCGCCATCGTTGAGGAACTCTTCATCTCATTACCTCTTTCAGGGAAGAATCCCTTGTTCTGTGTGATGGCCTGGCTGTACGAATAGGTACTCAGCCGCCTAAAGTATCCGTCCTCACCAAATTACAAACGACTTAGGCGTTCAACCTGTCTCCAGAAAAACGAACATCCCGCGCACTTCGCTTGGCATTCTTGCTCCAGTCAGCGAGAATCCTCTAGCTGGACAAACTCCTTAGGATCGGGGTGCCCACCCAGCTTTGCTGGTTGGGGTGACCCTCCGTCCAGCGCCGAGAGGAATGCACCATGACCCTGAACCAGCCCCTGAACCAGACCCCGAACCAGCCCTTCGCATCCCGCCGCACCGCTCTCTACCTCATCGCTCTGCTCGCTCTGGCCGCCGGCCTCTCGTCCTTCGCGACCGCCCAAACCCCGGCTGCACCCGCACCACCACCCGCACCGGCCACCCTCCCGCCCATGAACGGCATCGCCCACATTGCCATCCGCGTCAAAGACATCGCCGCCTCGGTCGCCTTCTACCACAAGCTCGGCTTCGACCAGGCCTTCGCCAACCTCGGCCGCGACGGCGTCACCGTCAGCCAGTCCTTCGTCAAGCTCAACGACCGCCAGTACATCGAACTCTACCCCGACAACGCGCAGAATCCCGCGCAGAGCGAATCCATCTTCATGCACCTCTGCTTCGAAGGTGCCGACCTCAACGCCCTCCACGACTACTACGTCGCCGAAGGCCTCACCCCCATCGCTGTCCGCACCGCCGGCGCCGGAAACCTGCTCTTCACCATGAAGGGCCCGCAGCAGTTCGCCGACCCGCAAAACATCGAGTACACCCAGTACATGCCCGGCTCTAAGCACACTCTCGAATTCGGCAAACTCAACGGCCCCGACCGCGTCGGCGACAAGATGACCGTCGTCGTCCTCGACATGCAAGACCCCGCCGCCGCCCGCGACTTTTACCTCACCAAGATGGGCTTCACGCCCAACAAAACCAACCCCGCGCTCCTCGACCTTCCCGGCACCTCCGGCGAATCTGTCCAGATCGTCCCCGTCAGCGAACTCGGCGCCCGCTCCTCCATCGTCCTCACCACCCCCGACCTCGACAAATCTGCCGCTCAGCTCACCCGCCAGCAAGTCGAGTTCAAACGCGCCTCCGCCACCACTACCGACGCCAAAGGCAAGACCCGCACCGTCGACATGATCTCCATCACCGACCCCGACAACAACATCATCCGCCTCCAATCCACCAAATAAACCCGTAAAATACGTCGGGTGCCCCATGATCATCCCGAGCCGAAGGTGCAGGATTATCGTGGGGTCATTCTCTTCGCAGCATCCGCGACCGGCTCGCACCCGACAGCCGGAAGCCGACTGCTGATAGCTGGTAGCTGACCGCCAACACCGATCATCCTAGACAGCCGCCACCAAGAATCTGAGAACTGACCACTGACCACTGTATCTCCCACCCTCCGCGATTCCCTCACCCACGCGACCGTCCGGCTAGCCGCGTCCCCCCATCTCCGCGCCGACGCCCCTCGCGACGCCCTCGTCCTCCTCCTCCACGCCACCGACCTCACCCGCGCCGCGTACCACGCCAACCCCGACCATCCCCTCACCCCCAAACAAGCCTCCACCTACGAAGCCCTCGTCGCCCGCCGCCTTACCAACGAACCCATCCAATACATCACCGGCGAACAGGAGTTTTACTCGCTCGCCCTCCACGTCACCCCTGCCGTCCTCATCCCCCGCCCCGAAACCGAACACCTCGTCGAAGCAGTCCTCATGGAATTTGGTTGTCATCCCGCAGCGAAGCGGAGGGATCTGCTTCTGTCTCCGTCTCAGCCAGAGCCCCTCCATATCCTCGACGTCGGCACCGGCTCCGGAGCCATCGCCATCGCCCTCGCCCGCAACCTGCCCCACGCCCACATCACCGCAACCGACATCTCCCCCGCAGCCCTCGAAGTCGCCGCCGCGAACGCCGCCCGCCACCACCTCACCCCCCGCATCACCTTCCTCCAATCCGACCTGCTCTCGGCACTCCAGGCCGATCCCATGCCTTATTCATCTCATAGCAATAAGCGGGATAGACAAGCGCCCGCACTCACGCGCGAAGCGCGTCCAGAACAGTACGAAGTACTCGTCTCGAACCCGCCCTACGTCTCCACCGCCGACCGCGCAACCCTCCACCCCCAGGTCCGCGACCACGAACCCGCCACTGCCCTCTTCGCCGGCGCATCCGGACTCGACATCTACCGCCGCCTCATCCCCCAGGCCCGCGCAGCCCTCAAACCCAACGGCCTCCTCGCCCTCGAAATCGGCCACAACCAGCGCGACGCGCTCGCCATCCTCCTCGCCGATTGGCAATCCCTCCGCTTTGTCGACGACCTCCAGGACATCCCCCGCGTCGCCCTCGCCCGCAAACCCTGATCACGCCGGCCACAACCACGCCGCCCCGCGCACCCCGCTCGCGTCCCCGTGCTTCGCCTTCCGCACCGGAGTCGCCAGCTCCCCGCCCCCGAACAGGTGCCGCGCAATCAGCCCCGGCAGGTTCGCATACAGCCGGTCCACCTTCGACAGCCCGCCGCCGATCACGATAACGTCCGGGTCCAGCAGGTTCACCGCCGACGCCAGCGCCCGCCCGGCCCGGTCTTCCAGCCGCACCATGCTCGCCTCGGCCGCAGCGTCGCCCGCGGCAGCCGCCGCCACAATCTCCGGCCCGCTCAGCGCCCGCCCGCTGTCCGGCGGATGCAGGGTCGCATGGTCGCGCGCCAGCCCCGTGCCCGAGATCCACGTCTCGATGCACCCGAATCGCCCACAGTAGCACCGCGGCCCCGGCAACTCGTCCTCGGTCGCCCACGGCAGCGGATTGTGTCCCCACTCCCCGCCAACGCCATTCGGCCCCACGTGCACGCGCGCACCTCCGAAATCGCGCACCGCAATGCCGCCGCCGACGCCGGTGCCCAGAATCACCGCGAACACCACGCCCGCTCCCGCCGCCGCGCCGTCCGTCGCCTCCGAAACCGCCAGACAGTTCGCGTCGTTCGCGCACCTCACTGGTCGCCCAAGTGCGCGACTCAAATCGCGCTCCAGCGGCTGCCCGTTCAGCCACGTCGAATTCGCATTCTTCACCAGTCCCGTCGCCTGCACCACCGTCCCCGGAATGCCAACGCCCACCGACGCCTCCTCGCGAGCGGAAACCCCGCTACCGGCCCTGCGAATCCCTCCAACCCGCCGCTCCAGGTCGGCAACCACGCCCGCAAGCGCCTTCACCGTCGCCACGTAGTCATGCTGCGGCGTCGCAATCCGCAGCCGCGCCAGCTCCGCACCCGCCTCATCCAGCGCGAGCCCCTCAATCTTCGTCCCACCCAGGTCTATCCCAATCCGAACCCGCGCCGCCATAATCCCTCGAACCTCGAACCTAGTACCTCAAACCTAGCCCACCAACCACCGCAACGCATTCGCCAAAAACCGCGTCTGCATCACCGGCTGCATCTCCGGCACGCGATGGTAGAGAACCTTGCCCGCGCCCAGCTTGGTCGCAAACGTCCCCGCGCCGATCACCCGCGAGTGGTCCCGCGAGTACGCCGCAACAATCTCCACCTCGGCCCCACCCGGCGCGCGGTCGATCACCAGCCCGTTCGCCGCCTGCCCCTTCGCCTGGTAATGGATCCCCATCGCCTGGTCCACCGGCATTCCGTCGTACACCGGATGCTTGCGCACGAAGTACCAGCATCCCATCCACGGCGCGCGCACATCGCCAACCGCGCCGCTATACGTAAACGCACCCGCCGCCGCCAACTGCTTCGCGACGCCGTCGCTCAACGCATCCGTCTGCGGAATCGCCAGCAACGGCGTCCCCGCCCGCACCGCCTCCAGAATGCCGTCCGCCAGCACGCCCGCCTGCGCCACAGGCCTCGCCGCCGCACCACTCGGCTGCGCCTCCAGCCCAGTCGTGTCTCCCGCATTCTGCGTCGCCGCCGTGCCTGTCACCAGACCCGCCGATACGACCGCGGCATATTTTCTCCCGGGGACGAAATCCTCGACTTTGACATCCATAAGGTTGCCGATTTGTTTACGCAGTGCGGGAGTGATTCCGGAAGCACCGACGACCGTCAGCACATAGCTTTCGTACCAATCGCTTGCCACCCAAATCTCCTTCGTCTGCGTACTCAGGGGCGCCGACGAAATCGCAAACTTGAACCTCCACAATCCTTCTTCCTCCAGCTTCGGAGTTACAAAAGCCTCCTTCACCAGATAGCTGAACTGGTCCCGCTTCCACTCCGGCGCGGGAAACTCGCCGAACTTCACCAGCTTCCCGCTCGGAGTCACTGCCGAAAACGTCAGCGTCCCCGTAGCCGCCCCGTCCGTGTCGTTCAGCAGGTAGAGGTCGAAGGTCGCCGCCTCGCCCAGCGCGGTACACGCCGACCGCTGCTTCGCCACCGGGCGCACCGGCAGCAGCGTTGCGGAGATCGGCGTTGGATCGCTCTTGAAGTTCCGCAAGTTGTCCACAATCCCCGAATGGTTCTCGATCGCCGTCGTCTCCCAGCCCGAGATCGCCGCAAAGTCCAGTTCATCGCTGATGCGCGCATTCTCCATGTAGTTCTGCCACGTGTCGTAGCACTTCTTCCCCAGCGAGGTCCACAGCTTCTCCGTCGCCGGAAACGCCGCGCGAAATCCCCACCGGTCAATGAACTTGTCGTACGCCGCCACAATCTCCTGGTGGTCGCGCAGGTCGTAACTCGTATTCGCCGGCTGGTTGCCGATCCCCGTGCCCTTCGGGTCCGCCAGCTCGTGCAACATCAGCGAGTGATTATCCGGAGTCGCGCATCCCTCCATCTCGCCAAACTCACTAATCACCTTCCGCTCCGGCGACTTGTACGTAAACTCAGTCGGCCCTTTATAAAACTCGTCGTACCACTGATCGCCCGCGCCCTGGTGCTGATTCCACCATCCGCCCCACTCTTCCTCATCGCTCCGGTGCAGCTTGTCGCTCCACGGCTCAAACCATGCCTGCGCCGCCCGTCGCGGAGGCGCCACGAACCCGTCATTCAACACAATGCACCGCGAGGGGTCCTCAGCGCGCATCGCTTCCAGCACCGCAATGGTGTCTGGATTCTTCAGGTCCGCCCCAATCTCGTTCTGCAAACAGTACTCAATCACCGACGGATGCGACCGGAACGCCTTCACCATCTCCACGCACTTGGTGAACATGTAACGCTGAGCGAACTTGTCCGCCGCATCGGTCACGGGAACCATCACCACGGAGTTCGCGCTGCCCGTCGCTCCTGCCGGCAGCTTGCCAATCGCCATCTTGCCCGCGCCCGGCTCCATGTAGCGCAGCAGCCCCAGCCGGTCGTGCGCGCGCAGCACATCCTCCTTGGCCAGGTTGCGATGGAAGTTCAGGCACGTCAGGTTCAGCTTCTTCGCCTGCGTCACCTCCTTCTCCGCCAGCTCCGGCGTCGGCCACATCCCGTTGATCCCCCAATACCCCCAAGAGATCGCCGTATAAATCTTCATCCGCCGCCCATTCAAGCGAAACAGCGCATTCGCCCCCAACCCCTCCGGCGCAAACGTGCGGAATCCAACCGCTATCCTGCGCGAATCCGTGCGGCCCGTTCTAGAGTGTGCAATTACTTCAAGATGGTAGAGCTTGGGGTTATTCAAATCCCAAAGCTCCGCGTCTGGAAAATCTATGCTGAGTTCCGCAAGCTGTATCCCTTGTGATGGCTTGTCAGGCAGTCGGTAGCAGTGCCCGGGAACGACGCCGTCGGCACTCATGCTATCGCCGCAAGAAATCGAAGTGACATCGGAACTGCTCTCCATTGCACCTACCAACCGCCCCTTCGGTTCTCCAGCATCACGGATCCAAGCCTCCACGGAGTCGACCGGATCTGTTGCATCGAATTCGCTCTTCACAAAAACAGATATCTTTCGTGCTTCTGAAGTGTTCAGTACCCAAGCATCCGCAATCCGCACCCCATCATGCGCCGAGATCGTTATTCCGCGATCCAGCCCGCCGAAGCCATGCGACCGGTAGAGCTTCACCGCGCCCCACTGCTCATTCAGCCCATCCACCCAATCGAACCGCCCCCACGGATTCGTGATCCGTATCGCCAGATGGTTCTCGCCGCCGGGCTTGGCCGCATGGGTCAACTCCGCCTCAAACGGCAGTTCCTCCATGATCGAATAGCCCACCAGTTTCTCATTCAAATAAACCTCAGCCCGCAGATGCGCGCCACGCACATGCAGAAAGATCCGCTTCCCCGCCATCGACGCCGGAATCTCAATCTCCCGCCACCACCATGACACCCCAAAGTAAGCCCCATTCTGCGGCACGGAATCATCCGCCGCATAGCGATACTCCTCTGGCGTATACGGCCGCGGCTTGCCATCCTCGCCCGCCCCAAACTTCCCCCAGAAGTGCTGCTCCACCGTCCCCGGCAGAGTAACCGCACAGCTCTCTCCCGGCTTCCCACCCGCACCCAGCACGCCCCAACCACCCGTAGGAGCATTCACCGGCAGCGGCTTCCCCCCACCCATCACCACGCCATCCGCGCCCTGCGTCACGTCCTCGGGCAGAAAGATCGCATCCTGCTTCCACTCCGCCGCGCGATCTACCCAAAGCCTCCAGCCCTCATCCGGGATCAGCGTCCCATTCTCCGGCCAAGCCTCCGCCGCCGCATGGGCTCCTACGCCCGCCGAACGCGCGCCCTGGGCTATCGCAACCCGCGCCGCCACTCCTGCCGCCGCAACTCCGCCAACAAACTCCCGCCTGCTAATCGATCCACGTCTCATACTTTGCCTCGAATCGCCGTCTCTGCTTCTAGGTACGCCAAGCCAGGTAGCCTGAGGCTTCAGCCTCAGGTCTGCTTGGCTCTCTCAGGCTTGCGGAAGACAAGGGCTTTAGCCCTTGGGGCATGCCTTCCTGCGCCCTGCCTCAATACGTCATTAGTGTCACCCGCAGCACTTGCGGCAGGCTCCTGAAATTCAAGCCGTAGTCGGTCTGGTCGCCATTCCATATCCGCGTCATCTTCCACTTCCCGTCCACGTAAGTTCCTTCTTCCACGCGGATGTACGCGCGATGCTTGCCGCTGGCGGCATCCGTGGGCCGAAAATCCACGCGCGCCGACACGCCGGTTACCAGGAACTCATCCGGCCCCAACTGCGCCACCAACGCCCGCCCCGTCGGTTCCGGGTTTGGAGTCGCCGCCGCGGCGCCTGGGCGGATTCCGCCAAACTGAGGCTGCCCATATCCGACGCTCACGGTCCACGGCCCAAACACCAGCGTCTGCGAGCGCACCGCCGGGTCCTCGCAGACGGCCTGCAGCTTGCCCTCGAAATTCAACCGCGCAATCTCGCGGTCCATCGAGCCAAGCAGTTCGTAGTCCAGCGCGAACCCGTCGATCAGTTTGTCGTCGATCTGCGCCGCGCCCAGCGGAGCGTTGGCGTACCCCGTAAGATCGATGCCAAACATCGACCAGCCGATCGCACCATAGCCCAACGCCATAAATGGATAGCGCGCATACTGCTCCGAATTGCCGCTCTCCGGAATAAACAGAGCATTGTCCTTGCGCGCATAGGTCTTCACAATCTTTTCGTACTGCGCATACTGCGGCATATAAATATCCGGCGCAACCAGGTCCAGCGACGGCGCGGTCGCCTTCCAGATATCCAGCACATGATCGGTCATCGCCGACCACTCCAGCCGTCCTTCGCGCGGCGTCGCCAGCGGGTTCTCCAGCGAGTGGTTCAGATACAGCGGCAACCCGTAAGCCGCTTTGCCGGCCTTCGCAATCTGCTCGATGTAGCGCGCAATCGCCCACGTTTGAAAGGTATTCTCCGCCTCCGCGCCGAAAGCCTCGGTCCACCTTCCCGGCTTTACATGCATTGCCGCCGCAAAGTCCGGCGGCACCTGCCCTTCAAACAGCTTGGTCGCCTCGGGCGAGTAGTCCCGCCGGCTGCCATAGGCGTTGATCTCGTTCTCCACCTGCAGCATCAGCACGGTGTGGCGTGGATCGGTCGCCTTCAAGTGCTTCATCAGCGCGACAAACGCGGTCTTGTCCGCCTCCAGCGTCGCCTGTCCAAAGGGCGACATGGTGTCATCCGGCGCGCCGTTCTGGCCCTTAAGCCGCGGATACTTTACCGGATCGCGCTTCACCCACTCCGGGGTGTAGTGCATTTTGCCGTTCTTCCACGTCCCGAACCACAGCAGCACCAAGTGCACCTTGTGCTGGCGCGCCCCCGCCAGCAGCGCGTCGACGACGCTGAAGTCGAACTTCCCCTCGACCGGCTCCAACTGTTCCCAGTACACCGGAATCTCCACCGTGTTGGCGTGCAGGCGGTCAATCGCCGGCCACACCTTGGGCAACATGGCCGGCCAGCCGCTGGAATTATTCACCTGGTCGTTCAGCATCAGGTAGGGTGCGCCATCCACCATGAATGCCCAACGCCCATCTTTCTCAACCACTCGCGGCATCGGCGCCGCACCCGCCGGTCCCTGCGCAGCACTTTGACTCGCAACCAACAACGCCGCCAGACCAACGCCGCCCAAACACGCATGCCCAATGAAACCGTACTTTTTCATGCACGAATCATACCCGCTCTTATCCGGGTCTGGGTTAATCCCAGGCGGGGATTGTCTTCACTCCCCGAGCATGATCCGCCGGATGCCCGTCGCGCGCCCGGTCCCGCCATCGCATTCAATCAGCGTCGCGCACATCTTCGGGTTCCCCTTCGCCGCCTCGAACTTCCCCGGCATGCCAGTCAGAAAGCGGTGCACCACCATTTCCGTCTCGACCCCGATTACCGAGTCGAACGGTCCGCTCATGCCAACATCCGTCTGATATGCGGTACCTTTGCCCAGCAGCCGCTCATCCGCCGTAGGCACGTGCGTGTGCGTCCCCAGCACCGCCGTCACCCGCCCATCCAGATACCATCCCAGCGCCATCTTCTCGCTGGTCGCCTCGCCGTGGATGTCCACCAGGATCACCTTGGCGGCAATCTTTGCCAGCAGGTCATCGGCCTTCCTGAACGGATCGTCGCAACTCGACATGAACACCCGTCCCTGCAGGTCGATCACCGCATACGCCTGCCCGGTCGGCAACTCGCCCTCGTAAACGCCATAGCCCGGCGTCCCCACCGCGTAGTTCGCCGGCCGCAGCACCCTGCGCCCGCGTCCGTGCGACTCCACGGGCACCGTCATGTACTCGAAGATCTCCTTCTTGTCCCAGACATGGTTGCCGGTCGTGATTACGTGGGCCCCCAGGTCGAATAATTCCTCAGCGATCGAAGGCGTAAGCCCGAAACCGCCGGCCGCGTTCTCGCCATTAATGATCAGCAGATCGACCGCGTTGGTCTCCATCACGTGCCCAAGATGTTCCCGAACGATCCGCCGGCCTGCGTGCCCAAACACGTCTCCAACAAAGAGAATATTCACTCCAGAAGGCTATAGCATTTCGCCGGACGGTGTCGCGGGAAACCACTTTCATCCAGCAAACTCCGGAGGGTTAATTCTCTATATTTTCGTGGTAGTCGGATTAACCCTCGGTGTGGTAGTTTGCTCTGCATGGCACAAAGCGGTCGTTTTGGACTAAGTCTCAGAATCCTGACAGTGTTGGCTTCAGAACCTGGCACGATGCACACCTCAGCGGAGATTGCAGAACAGCTCACCGAGAGCGCAGTAATGGTTCGCCGCTGTTTCCTCCTGTTACACAAAAAGGGCCTGATTGAGCAGCGCAAGGGACCTCACGGCGGAGCTAAGCTCAAGCTGCCGGCCAAGCAGATTGGCCTCGGCGACGTCTATGTGGCCACCGAAGACGACTGGCTCGAACTGGATGACCCGACCATTGCGGGCCTGCTCAAACGGGTACGCGCCGAAGGGGTTCTCGCCATGAACGAGACCACCCTGGCACAGATGCTCAAGCGCATCAAGAAGAAGACCATCGGCAAGGCTCACAACGGCGCCTCGCACAAGTAACAGACACGCAACCTCTGGTGCCCCTCCTGGAGCATTGCCGGTTCTCAGTCTTTACTTCACCAGCGCCTTGCGAATTTCCAGCAATTCCTTCCGTCGCTTGGCGGTCGTCTTGGGATACGACATCTTCAGCCCGCCCAGCGCATCCAGAACAATCTGCGACACGATCAGCCGCGCATTCTCCTTGTCATCCGCGGGTACCGCATACCACGGGGCGTGGCTGGTGCTGGTCGCCTGCAGGCAGTCCTCAAACGCCTCCACATAACTCTTCCAGTACTTCCGCTCGTAAATATCCGCCATGCTGAACTTCCAGTTCTTGTCCGGTTCATCGATCCGCGCCAGGAACCGCCTTCTTTGCTCCTCGTTCGACAGGTGAAGAAAGATCTTTACGATCCTCGTCCCGTTGCGATGCAGATGTTTCTCCATATCCAAAATCGAGCGATACCGCTGGTCCCAGACGTCTTTTGTGCCGCGCGGCGCATCGGCCACGCCTTCACCCGCAAGGATCTCCGGATGCACCCGCACCACCAGCACCTCCTCGTAGTACGAGCGGTTGAAGATCCCAATGCGCCCGCGTCCGGGCAGCTTCTGCTCCGCGCGCCACAGAAAATCATGCTCCAGTTCCTCCGCGCTTGGCTGTTTGAAGCTCGACACCTCGCAGCCCTGCGGGTTCACCCCCGACATCACATGCCGGATCGCGCCGTCCTTGCCCGCGGCGTCCATCCCCTGAAAGATCAGGAGTAACGCATATTTGTTCGACCCATAAAGAAGCTGCTGGATCGAACTCAGTTTCTTCACATGCTGCTCCAGCACCTCCTTGTACTCCTCCTTCGAGCCACAACAAGGTTTCACGTTGGTCGGCCAGTCCTTCAGCCGGACCTTCTTCCCAGGCTTTACCAGAAAATCCTTGGTATCGATCTTCATCGTTCTCCCCTCGCTGACTCGCTGCTGGTAGCCATAATATGCGCACCCCTTCATTCGCGTTGTACGATCCAGCGCTCTCTTCGCCGACAATAGACCGTATGACCGAAGTCGACGTCCTTATCCTTGGAGCCGGCGCGGCCGGCCTTATGTGCGCCATCGAGGCCGGGCGCCGTGGCCGCCGCACCCTCGTCCTCGAGCTCGCCGACCGTCCCGGCAAGAAGATCCTCATCTCCGGCGGAGGCCGCTGCAACTTCACCAACATCCACGCCGCCCCGGACAACTTCCTCTCCGCCAACCCTCACTTCGCCAAATCCGCGCTCGCCCGCTTCACCCCGCAGGACTTCCTCGCCCTGGTCGAAAAGCACCGCATCCCCTGGCACGAAAAAACCCTCGGCCAGCTCTTTTGCGACCGCTCCGCCCACGACATCCTCAATATGCTGCTTGCGGAGTGCGCCGCCGCCAAGGTTCAAATCCAGCTCGCCACCCGCACCATCTCCGTCACCCACGCCAATTTGTCATCCCGCAGCGCAGCGGAGGGATCCGCTTTTCGCTTCCGCGTCGAAACCTCCGCAGGCCTCATCACCGCTGCCTCGCTGGTCGTCGCCACCGGCGGCCTTTCCATCCCCCAAATGGGTGCAACCTCCTTCGGTTACGACCTCGCTCGTCAGTTCAACCACCCCATCGTCGAAACCAGGCCCGGCCTCGTCCCTCTCGTCTTCAACGCGCAGGACCAATCTGACTGGTGCGATCTCGCCGGCATCTCCGCCGAAGTGGTTGCGTCGACCGCCGCGCAACCAACTCGAAAGAGCAAAGCTGCGACCCCCGCGTTTCGCGAGAAGATGCTCATCACCCATCGCGGCCTCAGCGGGCCCGCCATCCTGCAGATCTCTTCCTACTGGCGACCCGGCGAACCCATCTCACTCAACCTTGCCCCAGGCTTCAAACTCCCCGCCGATCCGGCAGCGCTCGGCATCTTCGCTCCGCTGCTTCAGCCCAACGCCCGCCGCGACCTCGCCGCCACCGCGCAGGCCCTCCGCTCCATCGTTCCCGGCCGCTTCGCCGATCGATGGCGTTCCCTCCATGCCCGCGCCCATCCCGCCGACGCCCAGTCCCGCGCGCTATCCAACGCCGCCCTCGCTGAGATGGAGCGCCAACTCCACGCTTGGCGCATCGTCCCCGCCGGCACCGAAGGCTACGCCAAGGCCGAGGCCACTGCCGGCGGCGTCGACACCAACTCGCTCGACGCCCACACCATGCAGAGCCGCATCGTCCCCGGCCTCTACTTCATCGGCGAAGTTGTCGACGTCACCGGCTGGCTCGGCGGCTATAACTTCCAGTGGGCCTGGGCCTCAGGCGCCGCCGCCGGCCAATCCGCGTAGCGGAGTAGCAGCGGGCTGGTAGCCCAAGGCTTCAGCCTTGGGTTTCCAGCGGTAAGCTGCACACAAATCGGCAGGGCTTTAGCCCCCGGGTTTCCGCCCCTCATTGCACCACCAGTGTCAGCCCAACGCTCCGCGTCAACCCGGTGCTCGTCCCTGTGACCACCAAGTTGTAAGTCCCGCTTGGCGTCGGCGTCGTCGACCCACCGCCCGGGCTCGTCACCGGAATCATTCGGTCCGCCGCGCACCCCGCCAGCACAAACATGCAGCCTAGTGTCGCGATCGCGCTCAGCCGCCGCAATCGCTTCCGGCGCAACCCAGCCAGACCCAGCGGCAGCAGACCTGCAAGCCACGCCATCCGCGGAGCCCCCGGCATCACCGGCCAGCGCAGGGCCGCACCCGCTACGCTGGTCGCAATCGTCACGCTCACCGTCGTCGTTCCTCCCAACGCCGGCGCCGCGGGCGTAACCGTGCAGGTTGCGTTGGTCGGTACCCCACTGCAGGCAAACGCCACCGTCCCCGGCACACCCGCGACCGACGTCAGCAGCAGCGGGTACACCGCCTGCGACCCTGCCGCAATCGTCGCCGAGGAGTTGCCGTTTGCACTCAGTTGAAAGTCAACGCCCATCCCCGTCAACGGCAAACTCTGCGGTGACGATCCGGCATTATCCACCACCGTCAGGCTTCCCGCCTGCGTTCCCGCGGCAGTCGGTACAAAAGCAATCTGCGCCGTGCATTGCGCGCCCACCGCCAGGCTCGCCGCGCAGGTGTTGCTTCCCGCAACAATCGCAAAGTCTCCCGTCACCCCCATGCTCTGTATCAGCAACGGCATGCCGCCATTGTTGGTCAGCGTTACCGTCTGCGCAGCCGCGCTCTGGCCCACACCGCTCGCGGCAAACGCCATCCCTGCCACCGGCGACAACGACACCCCCGGCGGCGCAACCCCCGTCCCGCTCAACGTCACGGTCTGGCTGCGATACTCATCCGTCACCGTCAGCGCACCCGTCCCCGCACCCACGCTCTTCGGCACAAATGCCACCAGCAGCGCGCACGACGAGTGCCCATTCAGCGAATTCCCGCAGCCATTCACCCCCGTAAAGTCGCCGCTGGCGATCTGCGCCGCAATCCCGGTCAGCGCTGCGTCGCCTGCGTTGGTCAGCAGCACCTGTTGCGTTGCACTCGCGGTATTCAACTGTTGCACCGCAAAGGTGAGCGCCAGCGGAGCCAGCGCGTCCGTAGCCGGCAGCAAGCCTACGCCGCTCAGTGAGGCAGTCTGTGTCCCCACGCTGTCCGTCACGCTGAATGCTCCGTTCCTCGTCCCGGAAGCCGTCGGCACAAACGCGACCGACACGGTGCATCCCACACCGGCGGCCAGGGTCGGCCCACAGGTGTTCTGTGTGATTAGGAAATCCCCCGTCACCACCGCCGCCTGCAGCGTTGCCGTCACGCCGCCCGTGTTCGAAATCGCGATATTCTGTGCCGCGCTCACCGCCCCCACATTCGTACCCGAATATGTAACCACAATCGGACTCAATACGATTGCCGCCGGTGCGCCAATCCCCGTCAGCGCCGCCGTGCCCTGTCCGCCCGCAACATTGCCGTAAATTGTAACCGTACCGTTCACAGCGCCAGTCTGTGTCGGCAAAAACCTTATCTGGACCGCGCACGCCGCCCCCACCGCGGTAACACCCACGCAGTTGTCCGTCTCCATAAAATCGTTCGAGGTTACAATCTGTGTCACCGTCAGCGCCGCATTGCCTGAATTTGTAACCGTTATGGTCTGCACCGCGCTCGCCGTCCCCACCGCCTGCGTCGCAAACGTCAAGCTCAAAGGATTCAGGGTCATCGCCGGCGCGGCTGGACTAGCTGCCGTCAGTAGCGGAATCTCCCAAATGCCGCGCCCATAGGTCGCCGCACGCAACTCGCCGTTCCGTCCGTCGCCGGTTGCAAGCTCCGCCCCTGCTGCCAACGCGACCACCGGCGCATTCGGCAGTCCCACCCCATACACGCTCCAGCAGTTCGCCGACGTACACGTTGCCACCTGAGTGGTGCCGTAGACGCCTGTATCCATCGCCACATACAGCGTGTTTGCGTCATTCGGATCGACCAGCACTCCATTCGCGGGAGCATTCGGTAGATTGCTCGATATATTCGTCCAATGAGCCCCACTATCCACCGACCGGTACACATGCGGCGCGTTCATCCCATTCCCGGCGAATCCCATCACCGTCGCATACACCGTCTTCCCGGTTGCGTCATGCGGGTCCGCCGCCAGCGACGAGATATCGAACCCGCCCGGATTGAACACGCCCGCATCCGCCCCATCGTTCGTCACCGTAGACTTGGCCACGTCGGTCCACACCGTGTTCGCACCCGCGCTCCCTGCCGTGGCGTTCGCAAACACATGCCCGCCGAAGGTCCCGCCGCCGTCCAGCGTCCCCGCCATGCCTGCATACAGAACGGTCGATCCCGCGTCCTGCGCCGCCACCGCGCCGCTCGCCGGCCCGCCCGCCGCAAGCGCACGTACGGTCGCATTCGACCCACCGCACACCCCGCTTACCGCTCCGCCCAGGTCCGTGCTGATCGCGTTCGCTCCCGGCCACGCAATCCCACTCTGCGCCGGCCCGCGCCACACCCTGCACGTGCCGATCACCATATTCGTCGTCAGCGCCGGATCCAGCAGCATGGGTGGAGCAATCAGCGAAGCATCGTCCTCCACCTGCGCATACCCGATCGTCGGCGAGCCCGCGAAGTTCGCCGCCGCGCAAGCGTTTCCCAGGTCGCAATAACGCACGCTCACGCCCGCGGCTGTCGACACGTACCAGTTCCGCGAATTCGCGGGATCGATCGCCACCATCCCACCCTCGCCCGCCGAAATCTGTGGCCACGCGCCTGCCGCCGTCGTCGCTGACGCTGCCGTCCCGTTGGCCCCCAGTCCCGCCAGCAACGTCTGCGGATTCACCGGGTCCTGGGCGAAGCTCGCCACCTCGGCCAGCGACCCCAACCCTCCGTTCAAATCCTGAAAGTGGGTCGCGTCGTCCGGCGAACAGGGCGGCTGCTGCTGGTTGACTCCGTCCAGCGACCGCCATAACCCGCCATCATTCCCCACATACACCAGCGGCAGACCGGCGGTCCCCGCTCCTGCCAGCGTCGCAATCCCATGCTGCGCCGGGGACACCTTTGCCGGCGCCGCACAGCCATTTTCCGCATTCGTCGTATTCCGCAGCACACATCCAGCGGCAATCGAGCAGCGATACAAATCCACGGTCCCCGCAAACAGCACCGTATCGGAACCCGCAGCCACCGCCGCCAGCGAAAGATCGTAATCCGCCTGCGCAATCGCCGTACTGCCGCCACCAACCTCCATCGGGGCAGAATTCAACTTCGTCCCAAAAGCAATTGGGTTCGCCGCGCAGCTTCCCCCGCTGCCTGCCGCCGCGCACACATCCTGCCACAACCCCTGGTCTACATTGTTCGCGTCCACGGTCAGCGCAAACGTGTCACCCGTTGACGCCTGCACCGCCAGCGCCCCGCGAAAGATCGGGCACCCCGTGTTCCCGGTCGTTCCCGGATTCGTCGGGCACGCGGCCGCTGTCAGCCCCGTCCCCGGCTGGTGCGCCAGCCGTGTCCAGGTCACTCCGTCCGCCGACTGGTAATACCCGTGGAACCGCACCGCCGCATAGAACATCTGCCGCCCCGGGATCCACATCACCGCCGTCACCGCGTTTCCCGGCGCGCCCCCCGGCTCCGGCCGTTGCACCACCTGGCTGCCGTCTTCGATGGTCGCCATCTGCCACGTCGCGCCCGCGTCCAGCGAGTAGTAGAGTCCCATCACGCTGTAGGTCGCGTCCGGCGCGTTCACCAGCACGCCCTCCGCGGCCTGCGAAATCGCCGCCACCACCAGCCCCGTCGTCGTGCTGCTCCACGCGAACTCCGCCACTCCCAACCCCGCCAACGAGTGGTTGCCCGCCACGCCGTCGTGCGACTCCTGCGCCAGCGTCCAGGTCACGCCACCGTCCGCCGATCGCAGAATCCCCTCGCCGTAGTAGGAGTCCGACGCATCGTTCGGATCGCCCGTTCCCGCCAGCACCACGCCGTCGCTCACGCTTACGGCCCCAATGCTCAGCGACGGAATCGCCGCCGTCCCCCCGCTGAATACCGGCAGCACATCGGTCAGCGGCGCAAACGTGACACTCCCCGCCGGTCCGGCGGCATTCACTGACTTCCACACTCCGCCGCCTGTCGTCCCCAAATACACCGTATTCCCCGTGGCGTCTGCCGGATCGATCGCCACCGAGGTCACCCGGCCGGTCACATCGCCGAAGCTCTGGCTCGCCACCTGAGCCGGGCCCACCGCCTGCCACGCCGCATTCAGCGGATTCGTCCGCGGCTGCGCAATCCCCGCACCCGCCGCCCGCGTCCGCACATCAGTCATCCCTGCCTGCGCCTGCGCCAGCCCCAGATACTCCCGCCGCGCCGCGTCCATGGCCGCCGCTGCTGAGGCTCCGCCCGCCAGCACCCGCCCCGCAAGAAACCGCCGCGCCCGCAGAGTATGGGCCGCGTCCGCTTTGACGAAAACCGCCGCGTCCCCCGCCGAAACCCCACCATCGGTCTCCTGCGCGATCCCACCCATCGCACCCGGCAGACACAACCAGCAGCACGCAGCCCAGCGCGCAAACTGCCTCACCATTCGCCGTCCCCGACAACCTGCTGCTGCACCGTTCATCCGCGTGCCCCGTGCCGCGCCGCATCAAGCGATGCAGCAGGCGGAAGCAGAGCAATCAACGACCGAACTGAGGTGAAGCAGACAGGATCAAGAGAAACTCCAGTGCTTGCTCTGCGGTTGCCCTTGGAGGGTCTCTTGGGTCTTCATCGGCGGCAAAGGGCCGCTGCACTAAATTGCAGCAAAGCTCCATCCGGCAGCGAACAACCAGGAAACGGCTGTGCGATGCGCCCCCAATCTATCACTCGCCGCGCCCGAGCAACAGGACAAAGATAGTTGGGGAGCCGGAAGCCTACGTCTTCTCGATTCCGTCCCTCACGATGTGCACAGCGGGGTGACTGAACTCCTCGCGTTTGGGTGCAGCCATTTTGGGTTTCGGTTGCTTTTTCTTCTCGCGTTTGCCTTTATCTTTGTTTCCCATGCGCACAGTCTAACGCCGGCGCTCGCACCTGTGGAAAATCAAATTGCGCCGCAATCCAATCCTGCGCCCCAGTAGACCAAGTGCCAGTAGACCAAGTTGGTGCCGCTCGCTTACGCTGGACGACGCCGGCCGGAGAAACCTGAAGCCCGCCGGAAACGAAAGCAGGGACCATGCCGCGAAAGTCTTCGCTCACCCAGTACGCCTTCCTCGCAGCGGCCGCCATCTGCCTCGTCCCCCTGCTTGCTCTCGCCGCGCAACAAACCGCACCAGCCACTCCCGCCGCTCCTCCTGCTGTCCGCACTCCTCCGGACGCACGCACCCAGGAAAAAGGCCTCGGCCTCACCGACCCCGCCAACCCCGCGCTCCCCAGCTTGATCCTCATCGGCGATTCCACCGTCCGCAACGGTCACGGCACCGGCTCCGACGGCCTGTGGGGTTGGGGCGCTCCCATCGCCGACCTGTTCGACCCCGCCAGGATCAACGTCGTCAACCGCGCCATCGGAGGCCTCTCCAGCCACAGCTACATCTCTGGCGGCCACTGGGACCTCGCCCTCGAAATCATCAAGCCGGGCGACTACGTCCTCATCCAGTGGGGTCACAACGACGGTGGCATCAACCTTCCCGGCGCCACGCCCATTCCAGACGCCGGCCTCGCCCCCGGAGCCGCACCGCCCACTCCGCCCGCAGGCACGCCTCCGCGCGGCCCTAACGTCGGCGGCAGCCTCCCCGGCATCGGCGAAGAGACCCTGGACGTAACCAACCCGCGCACCGGCAAGGTCGAGACCGTGCACACTTACGGCTGGTACCTTCGCAAGTACATCGCAGACGTCCGCGCCAAGGGCGCCACCCCCATCCTCTGCTCCCTCGTCCCCCGCAAAATTTGGGTTGACGGCCACATCCGCCGCCAGACCGACACCTACCGCGGCTGGGCCCAACAGGTAGCCGAGCAGCAGCACGTCGGCTTCGTCGACCTCAACGAGATCATCGCCCGCCGCTACGACGCGCTTGGCCCCGCCGCCGTCGATCCTCTGTTCGGCGACCCCCACACCCATACCACCCTCGCCGGAGCCCAACTCAACGCCGAGTGTGTCGTCTCCGGCCTGCGCGCACTGCCCCACCACCCGCTCGACAAATACCTCTCCCCCAAGGGCAAAGCCATCAAGCCCTACAACGCCTGAACCGCCTGTCTCTCGTCCCTGCTCCCTGCTCTTTCCTGTTCCCTGTCCGCTGCTTTTTCGAGTACACTCTCTCCACACCGCAGCATCCGGGCCCGCTCTAAACAGAATCCACTCCAAGGATCAGAGCCCATGTCTACTGCAACCACCCCCCTCGCCCGCCCCCGCACCTCCCGTAATCTTGCCAAGCACCTCCTCTGGTACGCGCTTGGCCTCGCCGGCATCTCCGTCCTCATCATCACCGACTATCCACTCCTCCACCCTGGCCCCGACCCCTACCGCGCCAAGCTCCTTCGCGACATCTTTCTCCTCATCCCCCACGCCGTCGGCGGAGTCCTCGCCACAGCTCTTGGTCCCTTCCAGTTTTCCGCGCGCTTCCGCCAGCGCCACCTCTCGCTGCACCGCCTCATGGGCAAGGTCTACATCATCTCCGTCTGTGTCGCCGCGCCCATGGTCATAGTCATCGGTCGCGGCTTTGACTTCCCCTTGACTTTCATTGGAGACATCCAGGCAGCCCTCTGGCTCATTTGCACCCTGCTTGCTTTTATTACCGCACGCAACCGCCAGATCGCCATCCACCGCCAGTGGATGGTCCGCTCCTACGCCTTCACCCTCAACTTCATCTTCTCCCGCTTCTTCAACTTCATCCCCGCCTACAACCACATCTCCGACACCGGCCTGGCCCTCACCCTTGCCCTGCTCACCGCCTGCTACTTCCTCATCCCCGAAATCGCCTTCAACTGGCGCGAACTCACGACCCGCCGTGCTTGATGGGCGATGACTACTCACCCCCGTCTTTCGGATTAACAGCGGGGCCTGTCCTTCGAATTAGCTGCTGGTCCCGTCTTTCGGATTAGCAGCGGGCTAGCCCGAGGCCTTTAGCCTCGGGTCTCAAGCGGTAATGGGCCACCCAGATAGAGGGCTTTAGCCCCGGGATTTCGTCTCGGCGGGTGGCCTGCCACCACTCGAAAACGTGCCTACTGGAGGAATTCCATGCCCCGGAAATCAATCAGCCTTGTCGCTTTTATTTGCCTGCTTACCTTACCCGGTGCAAGCGCGCAGGCGCCATCGGCTCCATATCCGGCCGCGGCTCCTCTCAATCGGTACCTCATCCCGGACCAGGCTGCCGAAATCGAGCTGGCTCGAAGTGCCGCACCCCCATCTATTTCGGACGCGGCGGAGGTGCTGGTGCTGACGCCGGACGGATACGTGACAGCAGTAAAGGGCACAAATGGATTTGTCTGTATCTTGGAGCGCTCCTGGGCCAAAGACACTGGCGATCCGGAGTTCTGGAATCCCAAAGTCAGGGCCCCTCTCTGCCTCAACGCGCCGGCGGCAAGGACGTATCTGCCGATTGTCCTGATGAAGACCAAGCTGGTGCTCGCCTCAAAGTCAAAGACGGAGATCGCCCGGGCGCTGAAATCTGCACTGGACAGCAAAGAACTGCCAGCGCTGGAGCCGAATGCGATTTGCTACATGATGTCAAAGCAGCAGTATCTCAGCGACGACGACACCCATTGGCATCCGCACATGATGTGGTACCTACCGGGCGATGCGGAGAAGAGCTGGGGAGCCAATTTGCACGGCGTACCAGCGATCGCGGGGTACGTTCCGGAAGACCGGATGACCGTCTTTATGGTCAGGGTTGACCACTGGTCCGACGGCACCCCGGAAATGCACTGACTTGAACCAATGTTGGAAAAAGTGATTCTAATTCCGCGATCTTAATTTCAAGGGCACATAGTCTATGACTGACTGGTTCGCGCGCCCCGTCCTGCACGTCAAGGACGTCGAGGCCTCGCTTCACTTTTACGTTAACCAGCTCGGCTTCACCAGCGCCTGGCGTCATAACCAGGACGGCGGAGCGCATGTCGCACAGGTCGACCGGCAGGGCTGCGCGCTTATCCTGGCCGACTCGTGGCCGGAAAAGATCGGCAAGGGGCTGACGTTCATCTCCCTCAACGTCGAGCCCGCGTCGCACCAGGCCGCAGTCGCCGCGTTGGACGCCCTACGCGCAGAACTCGAGGCCAGGGGCGTTCCGGTTAAGGAGGGTTGGTGGGGCTACCGGCTTCTGGTGGTCGACGATCCCGACGGCAATCAGCTCTTCTTCAACTACCCGAACCAGACCGCATCCAGCCCACAAACCCATTCATGACGGCTTCATCGTCATGAGTGGCTCCGTCGCGCCCCCGTCGCGCAGGGAGTGGTGCAGTTCCTGAATTGCTGGCCCCCTTCTTGAAAGCACGCCTACAATGTCTGCAACGGCCCCAGTACGAGTGCAATGTCGCAATATGACGAGTTTGCTGTCAACTACCACTGGCTCTACTCGGATTATGTCTTGTCCGGAAAGCTCGCGCTTCAGGAGAACGATGACGTTCTGAAGGAGGCCGGTCCAAAGGCACGCATCCTGGATTGCTGCTGTGGAATCGGAACGCTCGCGATCGCGTTGGCTAAGCTTGGCTATCAAGTCATCGGCTCCGATGGCAGCCCGGGAATGGTCGAGCAAGCGGAGCTTGCCGCCATCAACGCCAATGTAGATCTCCCGCTGAAGTGCTGTACCTGGCAGGATCTACCGAATCACGTACCCGGCCCCTTTGACCTGGTTTTCTGTCTAGGCAACGCCATCGGACACACCCGCAACGCAGAAGAAATGCTTCGGTCGTTGCGGGGAATCCGCGCCGTTCTAAGCAGTGGCGGCAAACTCGTCATGGACTTTCTCAACTGGGAGCAGGTCCGGAAAGAGAGAATACGTTTCACGCCCTATCCGGCTTGGCGGGAGCGCGCCGGGCAGCGGTGTTTGCCCATCTACGTTTGGAGCTTTCCGGAGAGCTTCGACGACGTTCACACCATAGAAGTGCTCTTGGTCTTCGATTCTGACGGAAAAGTGTCGACGCAATCCTACCCGATTGTCTACTATCCATTTCGCGTCGAGCAGTTGACAGAACGCTTGAGAGGCGCCGGTTTCACGAGTATTCAAATTCAAAACAGGTTCAGCGAAAACCGTCAGGATTATCGGGTGATCGCTTCGTAGAGACCGGCAGTCAATTGTATATACAGGATCGCAACCCCTTTGCCATCAACGAATCGCGGTATTTACCATGCGGGAGCGTGTTTCACTATTCCACCGGATGCGCAATCACGCCCAAATCCGCCAGCCCGTTGACGAAATACTGCGCCGCCAGCGCCACCAGCAGCAGCCCCATCACGCGCACCAGGATGCGGATTCCCGTATCGCCCAGCAGCCTCACCACCGTGCCCGAGTGGCCGAGCACCAGGTAACAAATCAGCGCCGTCACCGCAATCGAGATCAGGATCGCCGCCATCTGCCAGTGCGTCTGCGCCTGCCCCACCAGCACCATCACCGTCGTAATCGCGCCCGGCCCCGCCAGCATCGGCACGCCCAGCGGCACAATTCCCGCATCCTCTTTCTGCGCGGCAGCCTGGGTATCGCCAGGCGTCTCCTGTGTGGCCGAGCGCTTCGCCTGCAGCATGTCCAGCCCGATCAGCAACAAAACAATGCCCCCGGCCAGCTCAAACGCAGGCAGCGTAATGCCGAACAGCCGGAAAAGTTCTTCGCCCGCGAACGCAAATCCGGCCAGCACGATCAGCGCGGTCAGCGCGCCCTTGCGGGCAGTGCGCTTGCGCCGTGCCGGATCGGCGCCCTCGGTGATCGCCAGAAACGTCGGCAGTGCGGCGAAGGGATCGACCAGGAAAAAGATCGAGCTCAGCGCCAGCAGCGAGAAGCGCACGTACACCGAGTGCTGCAGCCCATAAAGGGTAACGGAATGAGCGTCGAAGACCACGCCTTATTGTTTCACTGTTTCGGGCCGAAGGCTCGCCGCGGAGATGCTCCCAAGTCGGTACGGTACGCCGATTCGCCGTAGCCACACAGGTACATTCCTCGGATCGAAATCAATCCCCCGTTATAATCGAGTATTCAGGACCGAATCTGCTGAATTCCGTATCGGCCTGGCAAGGAGTCTGAGATGCCATTAGAGAAAACAAAAAACATCTGGCGAAACGGCCGCATGATCCCGTGGGAGCAGGCGCAGATCCATGTGATGTCCCACGTCGTCCACTATGGCTCATCGGTGTTTGAAGGATTGCGCTGCTACACCCCCGGCATCTTCCGCCTGCAGGACCACATGCAACGCTTGCTGGACTCCGCAAAAATCTACCGCATGCCGGTCGGCTACACCCTGGAAGAATTGTGCTCGGCCGTGGTCGATCTGGTCGAGGCGAATGGCGTCGCGCCGTGCTACATCCGCCCCATCGCGCTGCGCGGCTACGGCGAGATTGGCGTAAACCCGCTGAAGGCCCCGGTCGACGTGTATATCGCGAACTTTCCCTGGGGCAAATACGTCCCCGGCAACGATGGCGCCGACGTCTGCATCTCCAGTTGGAACCGCCTCGCGCCGAACACCATGCCGTCGCTGGCCAAGGCCGGCGCAAACTACATGAACTCGCAGCTCATCCGCATGGAGGCGGAGATCAACGGTTACTCCGAGGGCGTCGCGCTCGACGTCAACGGATACCTCTCCGAGGGTTCCGGCGAGAATCTCTTCCTCGTGCGAGGCGGCGTGCTCTACACCGCGCCTCTGGCGAACTCGGTGCTCAGCGGAATCACGCGCAGTTCGGTGCTCACCATCGCCAAGGCGCTGGACATTCCCATCGTCGAGCAGGCGCTGCCGCGCGAGATGCTCTACATCTGCGACGAGGCTTTCTTTAGTGGAACCGCGGCTGAGGTGACCCACCTGCGCTCGGTCGACCGCATCTTGGTCGCGGATGGCACCATGGGCCCCATCACCTCGGCGATTCACGCCGAATTCTTCGCCATTGTGAACGGGACCAAACCGGACCGCTTTGGCTGGCTGACGCCGGTCAAGGTTCCCATCGCCGAACCAGTCGGCGTTTAGCGACCAAACAGGATCGGCCGCGGCGGCAGCGCATAGCCGCCGGGCTGGTCGTGCGTCAGTAAATGACGCGCATTGCCCGGTCCCACCGGGCGAAGTCGACCAGAGCATCCGCCGGGCTTTCGTGGTGGGCGCTTCCGTCCCCAGCCAGCGCCGCAGCGGAGGATTGCCCGGGTGTGGAGCTGGCGTCGTTCAGTGAGAAATAAATCAGAAAAGGTTTGCCGACGATGTCGGCGCGTGGAACGAAGCCCCAATAGCGGCTGTCCTCGCTGTCGTTGCGGTTGTCGCCGAGCACAAAATAGCTGTCCGCAGGGACCGTCAACTCGCCATTGGCAACCAGCGAGTGCATCTCAATCCACCAGCGCGAGTCGACACCCGGGTCGGCACTGACCAGGCGCGGGAAGTCGTCGCGGTAGCTGTCCGGGGCCGATGGCCGGTAGATGGCATACGGTTCGGACAGCGCGTGGCCGTCGATATAGACGCGGCCATCCCGCAGGTGAATGCGCTCGCCCGGCAAGCCAATCACCCGCTTGACCAGATGCAGTGACGAGTCGATCGGGTAGTGGAAGACGATGAGGTCGCCACGGTGGATGACGCTGGCTGGAGCCATGACGTGGGGCGGCACTTCCAGTCCAATGTCCTTGTTGACCAGCAGAAAGTCGCCTACCAGCAGCGTTGGCTCCATCGATTCGGACGGAATGCGGAATGGCTGCACCGTAAACGTAATGATGAAGAGCGCGACCACGATGAAGTTCAGCAGCGATTGGCCGGCCTGCAGCAGGCTATGACGGTGAGGCGCCGCTCGAACCGACGCGCTGGCGCAGGGACCCGCAGCGCTGCCGGCCGGTTCATCGTTGCGCGGCACCGTCTCGTCCAACTCGTGGCCCGGCTCGCTGCCGAGTTGGCGCGAGTCTCTGCCGGGCTCGACGGTCACGCTCATGACGCCGCCTCCTCCGCGACTGGGGTGGAGCGCTTGCGCGCAGGCAAGTCGGCAGCACTCGCCGCGTGAACCCGTGCAAGGGAGAGCAGGCTTGCCAACGCACGGCGCGCCGCCTCCTGCTGGGCCAGCTTCTTGGTGGAGCCTTCGGCTTCGGCCAGGGTAATGAATCCGCCCGCACCGTCGGCCACGCGGACCTCGATGCGAAAGTTCTTTCGGTGGTCGGGGCCACTCTGGTCCGTCAACACGTACTTGGGCTGTCCCGAACCCGCGGCCTGGAGGTGTTCCTGCAGGGCCGACTTGTAATCGCCCACCGCGCCCGAGAACGGCTCCTTCGAACCGAGCGCGCCGACCAGGTCGGCTTCAGCCGGCTCAACGATATAGCGGTGGACAAAGTCGCGCGCCGGCGCCAGCCCTCCATCCAGATACATCGCGGCGATCACCGCTTCGAGTGCGTTCGCCAGCAGGGCCGGTTTCTTGTGGCCGCCGCTGTGTTCCTCCCCGCGGCCCAGCCGAAGCATCGGGCCAAGCTGGATGCGCAGCGCGACCTGCGCCAGGTTCCGGCTGTTCACTAGCGAAGCTCGCAGCCGTGTGAGATCGCCCTCGCGCAATGCGGGAAACCGCCGATAAAGGGCTTCGGCAACCACCAGTCCAAGCACCGCGTCGCCGATGAATTCCAGCTGCTCGTTATCGGAGCCGGGATTGGGCGTGCCCTCAGCGTTGCTCTCGTAGGCGAGCGAACTGTGCGTCAGCGCCAGGGTCAGGAGGCTGGGATTCTTGAACTTATAGTCGAAGAAGCAATCGTCGATCGGCATGAATTTCGCGGGCGCTCGCGGCGGGCGGGTAGCGGAGCCGTTGGCTTTGGCGGGTGGCGGGACCGGTCGCGAAATCGCCGTCTGGCGAGGCTGTCCCGCGATGTCGTGGCGCGTCGTCAAATCAACCCCCGACGGTACGTCCAATCCTCAGTTTACCGGAGTTACCCACTCCCGCGCGGCGCTCCGGGCATCACTCACTGGGGCGGGGTTGGCCGGTAAGATTCCTTTTCCGCCTTGCCGCTCGGATCCAGTTCCTTCGAATCGCCCGGCTCGTCAGACGTCGCGGCCCGCTTCGGCAGGGTGAACGGCTGCTTGACGCCTTTTTCCGCAGCCGCCTTGGTGTCGGGCTGGCTGTCGCGGTTGGCCAGTGCGGCCTGGTACTCTGCGATCGCCTTGTCCCGCTGCGGGAGGATCTCATCCGGATTATTGGGGTCGCGGGCGATATCGTACATCCGGCCAAGATAGATATGGGCCCAGGCGATGGTCCGCGGGTCGCGGGAGAGATGGACGGTCTGGGTTAGATGGTCGAGCGCCTCGTCCGGGTTCCCTTCCATCAAGCCGATGCGACCCAATACGTAGTGGGCCTCGGCATTCGCGGGATTGGTCTTCAACGCGGCTTCGGCCAGTTCGTCGGCCCCGTCCAAGTCGCCCTTCATCAGCTTCGCTTCCGCCAGATCGAGTCCCGTAAGGGCTCGCGGCGCGCGTTCGACCGGATCGCGAAGGACGAGGTCGCCTCCGGAGCCCTCCGGCAGGAAGGCAATCTGCTCGTCGTGATGGCGTTCGTGGTCGACATCCATGCCGTAGACCATTTGCCCGACATTGTCCTTCAGGCTGCTGCCTTCCTTCTCCATCGCGCCCAGCTTGCCATAGAAGTAGTCGACCAGCACCCAGCCCTGGCGCATGTCCAGGTCGACCGCCTTGTGCCGCACGGCCTCCGCCTGGCGGTCATAAACCGTCATTTCTGCCTGGTAGCGGTCGAAGTCGGAGCGGTCCTTCACGGCGTTGGGTTTGGCTGGAACCGGGATGCCCACGTCCATCGTATGGGCCTCGACTGCCTTGATCAGGCACTCGGTCAGCAGCAGGTCAATGTTGGACTTGTAGTTGAACTCCAACGGCGCGTCCTGAACTGACTTGAGCAGCGGAAGCAGCCGGTCCATGGCGCCGGGGCTGGCATACACCATGGGTTCGATGGTGAAGTGAAGGTAGGTGTGGCGGATCAGGTCCATCGGCACGCTGGCCGGAGGCTGGGCTGCCGGAGAAACCACAACCACGTAATCATCCCCGTAGATCCGGGCGTTGGTCGCCGCCGGCGAGAGCATTGGCTCCAGCAGCACCAGAAAACGCCGCCCCTCGTAACCGCTTGCGGGCAAACGCAGGTAAATGTTGGTGCTCAACACCATCCTGGTCAGCGGATCGTGGATACGGTCGATAAGACCCTCGTACTCGGGATGGTGTTCGAACCAGAGCGCGTCCAGACGCACCGCCTCAGCGAAGGTCCGCAGCAGCGGAAGGATCTCCACCACCTGGGTGGCATCCGGCGGCAGGTCGCTCTCGTCAACCGTCGGTGTCAGCATCGGCGGCGGCCCAAGGTAAAGGGCAAGCGAGACATACTGGGCAAGCGAGCGGCTGGGATCGTTCAGGGCGTGCTCGCGGATGAAGGTGCACACCGCATCGCGAGCGTCGCGGGCGGGCGCCGACGCTGCCAACTCCTCGTTGATCTCGTCGCGGACCTTCTGCCGGATCGGATTCGATTCAGCCAGGCCCGCATCGTAGCCGCAGGCGTTCAGCGCTGCCGCAACATAGTAAAGAGGCTCGCTGGTTTCCAGCGTGATCGCAGAGCCGCCGGCCTCAGGCTGCGCGATGCGCGGGCGAGGCTGCTCAACCGTCGGCGATCCAGGGTTGCTGGACGAGGAACTGGAAGAAGAGGTCTGCGCGTACAGAGCCGGGTGGGGAGCAAGGCTCAGGATCAGAAACGAGGCCGCGGCAATCGCAATCGGGAGGTGCCGGGATAGGGAGATTCTCTTCAGACAGACCACAATAAGAATTCGACGCTCCCCCTGAGTTTAAGAGAGCGGGAGGGGGATAGCAAGCGAAGGACGGCTGCATGGGTTGCACCCGCGACATTCTTGCGGAAACTTCAGCGGCGCTAGCCGTGGACCGAAATCCCGTCGAAGGTAACCACCACGCGGCCGCGGATGGGCACGCCAAACGCGCTGGCCGGCTGGAATACGCTTCCCAGAAGCTGATCGGCCACCTGGATGCGGACGGCTTCGTCTTGCGGACCGGAGACAATCGTGAAATCGTAGACGCGTCCGGCTGCGTCGACCGACGCCTCGACCACAATGGTGGTGTCGTGCGCCGTGACGATGTCTCCAGGAGACACCGTGGAATAAAGGAAGTGCGGCGCGGTAAGCGCGCCCAGGGGCTCGTCGTTGGCCAGCACCGGCTGCGGCGCGGCGACCATGCCGAGCAGCAGCATAATGCTGCCCCCCAGCACCACCGTACCGGCCAGCCCGGCCGTCAACTTCACCACGAACGGCCGAACCGCGTTGTCCCACGCCAGGCTCAGGCGGTCCATCAGGCGCGATTCACGCCGCGCATGTTCGTGCGAGATGGCGACTCGAAGCTTCAGCGCGAGGTCCGCCGGAGCCTTGGCCGGTCCCAACCAGGAGACGGCGTCCTGGGTAAGCCGCCATGCGGCCAACTCGCGCGCGCAATCCGCGCATCCGGCGACCCGGCCGCCATTGACGCCATCTTCAAAACCATCGACATGGCGCGAGATCTCCAGCATCTCGTGGCCGCTGATCGCGCCATCAAGATACAAGGAGAAACACGCCTGAATCTCAGTGCATGGCTTCCGGTTCATCGTGACGCCTCCAAACGGGACCCTGCACGCGAATCGAGAGCGCAACCGGCATGGGCCCGGGGCCGGTTTCTGCTGGCTGGTGAACTCTTCTGCTCCGCCGCCGTGGCATCGAGACAAGCGCATACCGGGGCGGGCGCGGAGGCACGATGAGCAGCCGCAACATGCGCGCAAGCCAGATTGCTCTTCTCGGACGCAAGCAGCTCGCGCAACGCGGCACGGCCTCGCGTAAGCCGTGACTTGACCGTGCCCAGGTTCACCTGCAGGACATCGGCAATCTCTTCGTAGGTAAAGCCTTCGATCTCGCGCAGCACCACAACGGTGCGGAACGCCTCTGGCACCTGGCGCAGGCAGGCTTCAACCCGCTCGTGGAGTTCCTCCTGCGCGGCGTACTCAAAAGGCGAGCGGCCGCCATCCGCCAGCGTAGCGCCGAACGGCTGGGATTCGCCGTCCGCATCGTCAGCGCAGCGCGAACAACACGGCGCTTCCATCGCAATCTCACGCCGCTTGTGCCGCGACCACCAGCGCCGCTGGTTGGAGGCCTCGTGCAGGGCGATCCGGTACAACCAGGTGCGCAGGCTGGACTCGCCGTGGAAGCCGCGGATGTTGCGGAACACCTTGATAAACACCTCCTGGGTAATGTCGGAGGCGTCCGCGGGGTCCTGCAGGCTGCGCGCGATCAGCGAGTACAGCGGCTGGTGGTACTGTGCGATCAACTGGGCGAATGCGGCCTCGGAACCAGCACGCAACTCCGCGACAAGGGCCGCCTCTTCACTTGGAAGATCGACCACGCTCGCTAGATTGCCCATTGTGCTGCCCGCCTGCATCCGCAGTGTCCTTAAACTTACGACTTTGTCAAACCTGTTGCAAACCTTCTCTTGAGCCGGCAGCGCGCGGCCCTCGTTGCTGCCCGCATAACCCAGTAAAGCGAGAAAACTGCGCCGCCGGCGGCCGAGTGCTCGCTCACTCTGTATCTATAGACACCGGAACGTGCCCGATTAGTTCCCAATTAACTGGGAATAACAAACCTGGTCCCGGAACCGGAAACACGGTCGTCGCACTCCAGACGCCTTGTTCGCATCCACCCCGCCCCTCAGCGGTCCCCCGGAAGCTCGTCCGGGGTTTGACTCAACGGGCCGCAGGTCTGAGAATAGATAAAGTCCTTCCTGAGTGTGGGCCTGTGGCGCAGCTGGGAGCGCGCTTCCATGGCATGGAAGAGGTCACCGGTTCGATCCCGGTCAGGTCCACCAACAACCCCTCGAAATTGAACCACTTCCACACCCAGACCTCTTCTTTTCAGCGGGGCGAAGGTGCTGCAAGGTGCTGAGCCTTTGCGGCCAGGCCAGGCAGCAGTAATTCCACTACCCTGGTGCTGGCGTCTCGCTTCTGGTCGCGATGCCCCGTTTGCTTATGCGGAACTGCAAAATGTGGCGGACGGCTGGGCGGAATAAAGCGATCACACTTGGCGCGTAAATCAAAGCAGAGACGGCAACGCTGGAAACATCGACCCGCTCGAATGGCCCGGCTGTAGCAGGGAATGGCTCCTTAGTGGTACTGACGTGCACTCCGGCAAGGGGTAACTTCCTGGTTAAGTAGTCACACGAATTTCCGCATGAGCTTGCAGGCCCGGAAACCCTGCATCCGACGCCCGGCCGATCGACTCGCCGTGCAGACACCGGATACGAAGTGTGAGCGGGGAGACGCTTTGTCACGGATCGAATCAAGACTGCGCATGCGGCCGATTTTGTTGGGTACGGTATTCTCACTTGCCGCCGTTGCCGCGGCCCAGCTTACGCCTCTTACTCCGGCCTACAAGTTCGCATCCCCGGTCAGCGTGGGAGCGGCCGCAGAGACCGGCACAGTTATCGTGTCCATCTCCACCTCGGGAAGCCTGAACACGATTAACGTGCTGACGCAGGGTGTCGCCAACCAGGACTTTGCGCTCGCCGCAGGCGGGAGTTGCGCAACCGGAACAACCTACTTCGCTGGGCAGACCTGTTCGGTTACCGTGAGTTTTCAGGCCAGGTATCCAGGCTTCCGCCAGGGCGCGGTGGTGCTGCTGGCGAGCAATGGAAGCGTGCTTGGCACCCAGTTGCTGAGCGCGACGGGCGTCGGCCCCACGGCGGTCTTTGTTCCGGCGATGATCGCCACGGTGGCTGGAAACGGCCAGTGGATCTTTCACGGGGACGGCGGACTCGCTACCCAGTCCACCCTGTTCCTGCCCATGGGCGGAGCGACGGACGCGGCGGGCGATCTGTATATCTCCGACTCGAATAACCAGCGGATTCGCTTTGTCAACGCGGCTACGGGCATGATCTCGACCGTCGCAGGCAATGGAATCGCCGGATTTGGCGGCGATGGAGGCCCGGCCACATCGGCGCAGTTGAATACGCCGGACGACGTCAAACTCGATGGTGCAGGCAACTTCTACATTGTGGACAGCGGAAACCACGCCGTCCGGATGGTCAACGCGGTCACCGGAGTGATCTGGACGGTCGCCGGGATCGGTGGAGTGTCGGGTTACTCGGGGGATGGTGGGCTCGCCACCCAGGCGCATCTCGCGTATCCCAGCGCCGTCGCGTTCGACGGCGATCATTCGCTCTATATCTCGGACACGGGCAACAACGTGGTTCGCGAGGTCAATCTCTCGACCGGCATCATCACCACTGTGGCCGGCACCGGAGTGGCCGGCTACTCAGGCGATGGCGGTCCCGCAACTGCCGGCCGGCTGAACTATCCCTGGGGAATTACGCTGGGAAACGACGGCAGCCTCTACATCGCTGATCTCTCGAACAATCGCATCCGCCAGGTGAGCCCGTCAGGAGTGATCTCGACAGTAGTCGGGACCGGCGTTCGAGGATACAGCGGAGACGGCGGTCCCGCGACCCAGGCAGAGTTGAACGTGCCCGCGAGCGTGCTGATGGACGTTGCCGGAAACCTCTATGTTGCGGACTCCGGCAACCAGTTGGTGCGCAAGGCAAGCGCGACCAGCGGGACCATTGAGACGATCGCAGGCACCTTCACCGGCGGCATTAACTCAGATGGCATCGCCGCGACTGCGACCACGCTCGACGGGCCGTACGCGCTATTTCTCGATGGTCCGGGCAATCTCTATGTCGCCGACATGTTCCATCAGTTAATCCGCGTGGTGGAGTCGAATGCAGCGGCACTCAGTTACCCGGTGATGCGGGTGGACCGCGTCTCCGCACCGCAGCCGCAGACCCTCGAGAACGACGGAAATGCGGCCCTCGACTTTACCGCGTTCACTCCGGTTAGCAACTCCCAACTCGATCCCGCCAGCACAACCTGCACAACCTCGCAGGCTGTTCCCGTCAATCAGACATGTGTGCTGGGAGTCGACTTTGCTCCCACGGTGACGGGCATGCTGGTCACGGGTTCCCTATCGGTGGCGTCGAATGCCGCGGACAGCCCTGGCATCGTCAATCTTTCCGGACAGGTGCTGGCGGTGCAACCGACTTCGACATCGCTGACCTCCAGTTCCAATCCTGCCTCGCTTGGTACAGCAGTCACGTTTACTGCGGTGGTCTCAAACTCTCTGCCGGTTGCAGCTACGGGCACCGTCAACTTCTTCGACGGAACCACGCAGATTGGGTCGTCGGCCCTGAACGGGACCGGCGTGGCCGCCTTCTCCACTTCCACCCTGACGCCTGGGACTCACAACATCACCGCGGTCTACGGCGGCGATAGCCAGAACGGCGTTGCCACTTCTCCGGTGCTGGCAGAGAGCGTCAAGCAGTTGACGACAACCGCGCTGACCTCCAGCCTCGACCCGTCGGTCGCCGGCGCAACCGTGACATTCACAGCCACTGTGGCCGGCCCTCTGGGGTCCGCGACCATGCCCGGAGGCACGGTCACATTCTCTGACGGCGCTACGAATCTGGGCCAGGGGACTCTGAATGCCGCCGGGGTCGCGACCTATGTCACCTCGACGCTGGTCGGTGGACAGCACAGCATCACGGCAAACTACGCGGGTGACGCATCCGATCTGCCAAGCCAGTCCGTCGTACTCACTCAAACCGTCGCGAAGGATGCGACCACGACTTCCCTGGCCACGTCCAGTGCCAGCGTGTACGCAGGCGTCAGCGTGACCTTTACGTCGGTGGTCTCACGCGCCGATGGCGCCATTCCAACCGGGACGGTGACGTTCTTCGATGGCACCAACGCGATCGGAACAGCGACGCTCAGCCCAACGGGGACGGCCTCACTCGCAACCACGGCGCTGGCCGGGGGGTCGCACACCATCTCCGCGCAGTACGCGGGCGATGCCAACAATCTCACATCGACCTCGGCCACGGTCAACGAGACAATCCTGCCTATTGCCACGACGACGACCCTTGCCGCCGCCCCTAATCCGGCCGTGGCCGGCGCTCCGCTGCAGTTGACCGCGACCGTAGTCCAGAGCGGAGCCATCGGCGCGGGCGGTGCCTTCACTGGTACTGTTACCTTCTCCGACGGAGCAACTGTGCTGGGAACGGCCGCGGTTTCCTCTGCCGGCATCGCGACCCTCAGCGTCTCCACGTTGAACGTAGGTTCCCATAGCTTGAGCGCGGGCTACGGCGGAAATACAAACTATCTGCCAAGTACATCGCCATCAATCGCCGAGACGCTCCTCACGGCAGTTACGTCAACCGCGCTCGCCAGCAGCCTGACACCCTCGATTGCGGGTACACCCGTAACCTTGACGGCAACCGTGACTGGAACCGGAGGCATCCCCACTGGGACGGTCACGTTCCTGTCCGGCGCCACCACGCTGGGAACTGGCGCCTTGAACGCCAGGGGTGTTGCCACCCTCGCCACGTCGTCCCTTGCCGTCGGCCAGGACACGTTGACCGCAGTCTACGGCGGCGACTCAAAGGACACCGCCAGCACTTCGCCGGCTCTATTGCAAACGGTGCAAATCGCCACCACCAGCACCACGCTCGCATCCACCGCGAATCCCAGCATGTTTGGCGCCAGCGTAACCTTCACTGCGACCATCGCAACCAACGGTGGCGCCGCTACCGGAACCGTGACCTTCAAAGACGGATCCGTAGTGCTCGGCACCGCTCCCGTGAACACAGGAACAGCGATATTCAGCCTGTCGACGCTTGCCCTTGGCATGCACTCAATTACGGCCGCATATAGTGGCGACGCACTCAACGCCTCCAGCCAGTCTTCCGCCCTCAGCCAGCAGGTGCTTGAGGCCGGGGCGGCGACGCTCGCCAGCAGTGCGAACCCGTCCATCGCCGGGGCCAGTGTCAGCTTCACCGCAACCATCTCCTCGCCGCAGTCTGTAGCCGTCACCGGCACTGTGACTTTCAAAGACGGGTCCGCAGTGCTGGGCACGGTAAGCGTAGGCACTGCCGGCTCAGCCGCCTTCAGCACCGCTGCGCTGGCGGTCGGGCAGCATACCATTGTCGCTGTCTACAGCGGCGATTCGCTGAATCAGGCAGCCACCTCCAACACCCTTCTGCAGATAGTTCAGACCGCCGGCACCAGCGTCACGCTTGTTTCCAGTGCGAATCCCTCGCTCGCGAGCGCGCCCTTGACGTTAACCTCGACGGTCGTCGGCACCGGCGGCAGCGTCACGGGAACAGTTGCATTTCAGGATGGAACGACCACGCTGGGCGCTGCGAACCTGAATGCATCCGGAGTGGCGACCCTGATTGTCTCCGGCCTGATGCCCGGCCAGCACTCGATCATCGCGGTGTACAGCGGCGATGCCAACAACCTCCCAAGCACCTCACCTGTCCTCACGCAAAACGTAGTGCAGGCGACTACCGTTGCGCTCTCGTCCAGCGAGAACCCTGCGTTGGTGCTGGACTCGGTCACCTTCATGGTCACCGTATCGAACGCCGGCAGCAAGCCTCCCTCGGGCGCTGTCGTGTTTTCGGACGGAACCACAGTGCTGGGCACTGTGCCGCTGACTGCTGCTGGGACGGCTTCCCTCACAGCCACATCGCTGGCCACTGGGCAGCACACCATCTCCGCAGCTTACGGTGGCGATGCACTCGATCTCGCCGGCACATCGCCGGTGCTGACGCAGTCGGTTCAATTGCGTCCCACCACCGACACGCTGACTGCCTCGTCGACTTCGCTCACCGGCGGCCAGCAGGTGACGTTGATCTCCGTCGTGCGCTACTCCGGCCCGGTGACGCCGACCGGCAGCGTGAACTTCCTCAGCAACGGCACAGTGCTAGGCACCGCCGCACTTGACCCAACCGGCGTGGCAACCATGACCGTGAATCTGCTGACCAGCTCGCCGTCAATGGCCGCAAGTTATTCCGGCGATGCAGTCTATGCCGCGTCCGTCTCCGCGCAGACGAGCATCACCGTGGCGCCGCCAACCCAATTCACGCTGCAGTTGAATCCGTCCTCGGTGTCGCTCGCGTCGCAGCAGCACAGCACGACCACCTTGACCATCACTTCGCTCAACAACTTCACCGACAAGCTGGACCTCGGCTGTCTCGGCTTGCCCTTCGCTGCCACGTGCACGTTCAGCAGCGACACGGCTGCCCTAGCCGCCGACGGGACCCAGGCAATCCAGATCGTCATCGACACCGGATCGCCGTTGACCGCCGGACCGGAAGCGCGGCTGGAGCAGCACACACCAGGCTCAACAGCGGCGTTGTGCTTCCTCCCGTGCGGCATGTTGCTCGGGCTGGCCTGCTTCAGAACTCGGCGAAGGATGCGCGCCAGCCTCGCTGGCCTGCTGATGCTAATTCTGCTCATCGGCCTCTCCGCTGGGTTGAGCGGATGCGGCGGCCTGAGCGTCAACGGAACCCCTGCGGGCACCTACGTGTTTCAGGTAACCGCGACCGGAACTGGCACCGGCGTCACGCAGTCCATTGATGTCACACTGACGGTGACGCAGTGAAGCAACGCGGCACAATCACCAGGTTGAATCGCCCGCGACGAAGATGGCTCTTTGCGCTGGCGCTGCTTGCGCTCGCGCTGCCGGCGCTGGCCCCCGGGCACGCGGCGTTCGCCCAGGCACTGCCTACGGGTAGTGGCCCGGGAGCGTACGTCATCGTAGGCGGGACCTTCTCTGACTTCCAGGCGGACTTCGGAAGCCGCACCATTCAAGGCGCGAGCATCTATGCCGATTCCAATCTCACCTGGCGGCTCGGCGTCGAGACCGAAGCCCGCCGCATGGTCTACCCCAGTTTTGCCGGGAACCAGCCGAGCCAGTCGACTCTCCTCGCCGGACCGCGGTGGTCGCTTCGTCCGGCCGGCTTCGTTCCCTATGTAAAGCTGCTGGTCGGCGGCGCGCGTTTCGATTTCTCATATAACTATCAAACCGGAAACTACTTCGTGGTCGCTCCGGGTGCAGGCATCGATCTGCGCCTCGGCCAAAGAGTGCGGCTGCGGCTCATAGACTTCGAGTACCAGGTTTGGCCCGGCTTCACCTACGGATCGATGCATCCCTATGGGGTCAGCGTGGGCATCAGCTACCAGATTCTAGGATCGTCCCGCACAAAATTGTCGCAGTGAGCGCGTAGGGCGCGATTGCCTTCGGTCGATTCGCAACCGGGACGCCGACTGCCGGGATCGGCGCTCAACCCGAAATGAAAAACGAAAGCCTGCGGCTTTCCGAGGCGGCCTGTGTCACTTCAACGGGATGCAGGCGTATGATTTCGGAACAGCTTCCGGTTTCCGGGCCCCCTGAACAATTGAACGCGAATTGATGTCTCCTGATGGAGTCATGCGATGCCGACCCGTTCCTGGTCTTCCTTGATTCGTAGTGCGGGCTCGTGGTTGCGCCTGCTGGTGCGCCGGGTGGCGCGGACGTGGATGCGGGTGGAGCGGCAGGTGGTGGAATACATCACCAGGACGACGCCGCGGCGGCGGGCTTCGCGGGTGGTGGGATTGGTGCTGTTTGCGGGCATGACAGTTTCGTTTATGGGAGGCAGTGGATGCGGCGGTTGTTACTATCAACTGGTCAGTAACTTCGGTATGCCTCCGGCCATGGCGATCCTGCTGATCAACATGTTCAGCGGCGGACTCTCAGGGCTCTTCGTCGAGCAGCCCGGAGGCGCGGACCCAGTCGAACCCCGTTTTAAAGGGACGGACGGTTCGCAGACCGGCACTGCAGACTTCCTGGGGAACTTCACCGGGATCACGCAGAGTTCAGGGAACTACTTCTTCCTTTTGCGCATGTCAGACTGCTCGCTCACGGAGATGATTGGCACTTCGTCCCTGAACGGCACCGGGAGTGGTATAGCGGCAGTTACAAACTACGAGCGCGTGCTGCACCAGCTCGCGGGCCTGACCACCACACCTGACGTCTTTGCCAACGGCTGCGTGAAGAGCCCAACCGGGATCAGCTCTCGCGTCGCGGTTGCGGTACCGAGGAAGTCAGGCGGTTCGTTTGTGCTGGCCATGGCCGCGGGAAATGGCGGCAATAATGCAGTTTTCACTGAGACAGCGAATTCAAACCTATCGGCGATTCAATTCAGTCCAATCGCCAGTTTGACAGCGGCGAGCGCCCTTGCGACGGCAGACCTGAATGGCGATGGGATCGGCGACTTGGTAGTGGTGAACGACTACAACGCTGCCAGCGCATACATCACGGTGCTGCTCGGGAATGGCGATGGAACGTTTCAGACGCCGGTGAATTATCCGATTGCAGGAAACATGTCGGTGGCGGCGGTGATTGACGATGTGAACGGCGATGGCAAGCTGGATATCGTTGCGGTGAGCGACACGCAGCAGATCAGCGTGCTGCTGGGGAATGGGAATGGGACGTTCCAGGCGGCGCAGAGCTTTGCGGCTCCGACGTTGCCGGGATATACGAGCAATACGTCGACGCCGATCCTGGGGCTGATTACGGCGGACACGCGAGGCCTTGGGAGGAAGGACATCATCTGCTCGAACGGCGCGGTGCTGCTGAACAACGGGAGCGGGACGTTTACGGCGGTGAGCACGGCGGCGTTTCCGTATACGTCGGCGAATCCGGGTGGATTCGGCGTGGGGATGGCAAGCGGCGACATCAATAATGACGGAAAGCTGGACCTGGTGGTGGATACGGGGCCGACCATATACACGTATCTGGGCAATGGGAATGGGACCTTTACGGCGGGGGTGAGTTACGCGGCGATCAACAACTCGGGCTACGTGACGGTGGAAGACCTGGATGGCGACGGCAACCTGGACATCTACACGGGCCTGGCGAACGGCGGCCTGTTCAGCGGCGACGACACGCTGAATGCGTCCGCATACGTGCTGATGGGGCACGGCGATGGGACGTTTTCGGGCGCGGCGCAGGCTACCGGCGCATACAACGGCACCAACCTGGGCGACGTGAATGGCGACGGGATTCCGGACATTATTGTTGGCTACACCGTGGAGCTCGGTTCGGGCCATGGCACGTTTACGCCGACCTCGACGATCACGATTCCCGCGAGCTTCAGCGTGGGCGGGACGATGTACAACAATGCGAGCCTGGGGTCGCCGGTGACGGCGGCAGTGGGCGATGTGAATGGGGATGGCAAAGCGGACTATGTTTTCGTCGACAGCAACTACCCGTCCCTATATTTCGTCGCGATCTCGAACGGCAATGGGACGTTCCAGACGGCGGTGCCGTATGCGCTGCCGCAGATTGCGCCGCCGGCCGACTTTGACAACTCGCTGACGGTGAGCGGGCTGCGGATTGCGGGCTTCAGAAACAATGGGAAGAACGACCTGATCTATAGCTACAACGAGATTGCGGGGACCGGCTTCGGGCAGCCGATGGTGATCCCGTACAACCAGGGGTTCGCGGTGCTGCTGGGCAACGGCAACGGGACGTTCAGCGCGACGCCGGTGCTGACCTCGACTTACAGCAGCAACAGCGCGCCTTTCACCGCCATCGTGCCGCAGATTCTCTCCACTGCGGATTTGAACGGCGACAGCAAGGCGGACCTGATCATAACCGCTCCGGGGACCAGCATTGTGAATTTCCAGTTGCAGACGTTCTTCGAGACCTACGTGGGCAACGGGGATGGGACGTTCCAGGCGCCGACTACGCTGTCGTCAGCGGACCAGTACGGATTGCCGGTGGTTGCCGACTTCAACAAAGATGGCAAGGTGGACCTGGCGTGGCTGGCGGAGACCAGCAACGCGCAGGCGGAGCTGGTGGTGGCGCTGGGCAACGGCAACGGGACGTTTGGGACGCCGGCGGTGACGAACCTGACCGGCGGGGACGCGATCCGCGACGCGGCGCTGGCGGGTGCAGACTTCAACGGCGATGGCGATCCGGACCTGGCGCTGTTCGACGTGAACGACTTCAGCGGCGTGTTTTATGGGAAGGGCGATGGGACGTTCACGTCGGTGCCGGGCTCGGGCTACGTGGTGCCGAAGGACCTCATCAACGTAGCGGCTGGCGGAACTGCGGTTGCGGTGAAACTGACCACCGACGGCCGGACGGACATCCTCGCCGGATCGACGGTGCTGCTGAACCTGTACGGCGCGGCGCCGGTGATCCCGGCGACATCGGCGCTGGGGCTGACCGCCTCGACCGGGACGATTGCGGCGGGCGAGAGTGTGAAGTTTACGGCGACCATCACGCCTGCGGCGGGCAGCACGGCCAACCCGACGGGGACGGTGACGTTTTACAACGGGTCGACAGTAATTGGGACGGGGACGGTCGCGTCTGACGTGGCCACGCTGACCACCTCCGGACTGACCACGGCAGGCACGGACAGCATTTTCGCGATCTACAGCGGGGATACGAATTTCAGCGGGAGCCCGTCGGCGCCGGTGAGCCTGACGGTGACGGCTGCGACGCTGAGCACGCCGACCGTGACTGTTACTCCCGGAGCGTCCAGCATTACCACCGCGCAGTCGCTGATGGTGACGGTGACGGTGATGGGACCCGTCGGCACCGGAGGCACCCCGCCGATAGCGACCGGATCGGTGACGCTGTCCAGCACGGGGTACACGTCTGCGGCCATCACGCTGGTGAACGGCAGCGCGCCCATCACAGTTCCGGCGGGATCGCTGGCGGTGGGGCTGGACACGCTGACCGCCAACTACACGCCGGATGCAAATAGTTCGTCGACTTACACCAGCGCATCGGGCATGAATACGGTGACGGTCACGGCGGCGATGGTGACTGTGCCCAATGTGGTTGGACTGACCCAGGCGGCGGCTACTTCTGCGATTACCGGGGCCGGGTTGACGCTGGGCACGGTGACTACGGCGGCGAGCGCGAGCGTGCCATCGGGGAGCGTCATCAGCCAGACACCGCCGGCAGGCAACAGCGCGGCGTCAGGCTCCGCGGTGAACCTGGTCGTCTCGACCGGGCCCGCGATG
>Ga0181520_10001053_pt1 | contig 57862 bp, 52 predicted proteins | sample PEATcosm2014_Bin_29_FD_132451 | JGI IMG/M metagenome (GOLD analysis project Ga0181520, IMG submission 132451) | Peatland microbial communities from MTU Mesocosm Facility, Houghton, MI, USA - PEATcosm2014_Bin02_30_metaG | ecosystem: Environmental > Terrestrial > Soil > Wetlands > Peat | place... | reverse complement strand
GTCTTTTCTCGCGCACCATTTAACAGCGAACCATCACCAGCGTCAATCGAGACCGGCTCTGCGGAATTGGCGAGATGGCGGCGAAACGCTGAGAAGGCGCGGCCCAGATCAGCCTCAACCAGCGCCTGACTTTCTTATTCAATTAGCTAATCCGGCTGCCCCCATGGATTCATATCCATTGATTCCACATGACTTACATTACACTCTTTGAAACTACTCCGAAACATACTCCCTCTTTTGTGTGGATCGCTCCGAACGCCTACGAACCGTGTTGGACAGCTGACGACTTGCCAACTCATTCAGCATTCCCGTCTCGATGATTGATTTGCACAACAGAGGACATTCCAAATCCAGCGCCACGAATTGGCCGCCCATTTCATTTATGTTCCGGATGAACTCTCACGAGCACTTTCCAAGCTGCGTATCCGGCTTAGCCGCGAACCCGACGCAACTGTGGATCCGGAGGACAGAGGCGCGCTCAATATTGCGATCCGATCTCTAGAGCGGTTTCAGGATAGGTATACCCGATTGTGCTTCGTACCAGGTCGCCCCTCCTTGGGGTCGGGTCGGCTTGAGTGCAATGCCTCTGGGTGCAGCAATCCTGAAACCGCTATAATGAGCGCGATCGACATTCGAGAGACTCTGATACGGGGTCTGGCAGGCTATCAACGAGCATCATGCCGGCTCCTTTCGAAGGGGCCGAACAGAAGGCGCCCGATTTTTTCACGTAAGACTTTCTGGGTGTCTTCTGTCGAGACACGATCGTCGTAAAGCGCAATCTCCAGGGACCCTTGGCCTGGGCCAACTATCAAAATCCTGGTCTGAGGCCACCGTTGGCGGATCAGCCGGCCAGAGGCGGCAAGCTCGATTGTTGAGAGTGCATTATTGAGAATGACGAGGTGGATAATTTCCAGGTTCGGAATCGTCCATAACTCTCGATAGTTGGCAACAATTGAAAGTGTCAGGTTGGGTTCTCCGAGCAAAGCACAACGGACGGGATCGCCTGAGACTCCTGGACCTACAATAAGGACGTGACTCCCTCTTTGACTTGAGGACCCGTCAGGATGTTCGCTCTTTCCGGCCTCTTTACTAAAGGCATCATTATCTTTTCGAATCGCGCTCACGCCAGGGACCTTTCCATTAACAAGGACAACTTCCTCCTTCTAAGAAACGGAAAAACTACCTCCGTCGTGGCCAGAAGCTTCAACGACGCAAAAGAAGCGGAGGGAAACTGCGGGCACAATTCCCTCCCGCAACAGCGTGACGGCAGCAATAGCGTGCACAAGGGACCTGCAAGGGCCATTGCGAAGGCGACCCTCGCTCGGCCGTCTTCACTTGCGACCTATTAAAGCTCTGGCGAGCCTTAAGCGATTCTGAACAGTTTCTGACGTTTCGGCACACTCACAAAATGCCATCGCAAGGCGCCTTGACCAAGAGCTTCGCTCATTTAGGATCAGCGGGGTGTGTGGACGGTAAGCTCTGACTGCCGACTGGATTGAGCTGCATTTGCCTGGATTGCAGTTTATGAGTGTTCGTCAGAAGATCCACCGGCGATCGGCACTCGAATGCAGAATTTGGCACCACATGCCTCGTCCGGCTTCACAAAGATTCTGCCGCCGTTCGCCTCGACTGCCCATTTGGCAATCGGCAGTCCCAGACCTGCGCCGCCTGCATCTCGAGTTCGTGCCTCGTCGAGCCGGAAGAAGCGATCGAAGATTTTCTGCCTTGCGTTCTCCGGAATTCCTGGTCCTTCGTCTTCGATGTCGAGTTCGGCGTATTGAGCGGCTTGTGAGCTTCCATCATCCGCCTGCAGCGCAAGCCGGATCGCACTGCCGGGAGGCGAATACTTGACCGCGTTGTCGAGAAGATTGACGACAGCCATTCTCAATAAGTCATAGTCTGCCCATATATTGATTCTCGAGTCGCCATTTACGGAGACTGTCTGGTTCTTTTCCTCCGCTAGGACGCCCACGACTGCCGCCGATTCGTTCACCAGTTCCATAAAGGGGAAGATGGTTCGATGCAGTTCGATAGCACTCGATTCGGCATGAGCCAGAGTTAGCAGCGAATCAACCATGGAATTAAGTTTCGCAACCTCTTCGAGCATGCTCCCAATAATGTCTCGATACTTCTCGGCGCCATGCTCCTCCTGGAGGCCGACTTCTCCCACGCTGCGCATAGCGGCCAACGGAGTTCTGAGTTCATGCGCTACATCCGAGGTGAAACGTCGCAGACTCTCAAAGGACTCTTCAAGACGCTTGAGGAGTTCGTTCAATACACGCGCCATGTGACCAAGTTCGTCATCTGGGTTTCTGACGGGAATCCTTTCGTTAAGACGACGCGCTGTAATGCCCTCGGTGAGTTGCGCCATCTGTTCGAGTGGATCGAGAGCCTTGCCGGCCACGCGGTAACCGCCAAGCCCTGCGGCGATGAGCGCGGCCGGCAAGACCAGCCCAAGCAGTCCCAAGAGTTCGATTGTCCGCAGCCGAAGCAGTTCGGTGCTATACGCAATGCGGATGAGCAGAGGGGTTCTTCCGATGGAGTGAACGTGGCTGATCGCCAATACGTGCGTTCCATCAGCGAGCACCAGCCTTCGAGGACTGAAGCCGTCGACGCCTTCCTGCGGATTTGGCGAACCGCCCAGCCGATTTCCTTTGAGTTGGCTGCTGCGGAACAGCACGCGTCCATCGGCGTCAAGTACCTCCATCATCCGGTCAATCAGCAGTCTCGACTGCGGCCGATTGAAATACTCCTGGTGGAGCGAGAGTTTGCCTTCTTCATTGAAGTAAAGAAGGCCTTGCACCGTCTCAATGTCTTGGACTTCTGCGTGATAGAGCTGGTCGCTTAGTTGCCAATACTGCACGATACATGCAACGCAGATGTAGGCGGCAAGCACGCCCCCGAAGATCGTCACGTACCAGAGCGTGAGGCTCCTGCGGATTTGATTCGGCCAGAATGTCATTTTGGTTCCTCGTCCATACGAAGAACAAAGCCGACTCCGCGCACAGTATGGAGAAGTTTGGCCGGAAAAGGGTCGTCAATCTTGCGACGAATGCGCGCGATGTGGACGTCGATCACATTGTCCATCGAGGTATAGCGGACAGTTGTTTTCCATACATCCCGTGCAACCATTTCGCGAGAAACAACAGTCCCACTATTGAGCAAGAGGTACTCCAGCAAATCGAATTCCCGCCCCGTGAGATCGAGCAGTTTGCCGCCTCGAGTTGCGACCCGTCCTCCAATGTCCATCCTCAGGTCGGCAAGCTGCAACTCGGATTTGGATGAGGGAGCCGCTCTGCGCTGGAGCGCCCGCACACGAGCAAGCAGTTCAGGGAAAGCGAACGGCTTGACTAAATAGTCGTCCGCTCCGGCATCGAGACCGCGCACGCGGTCCTCGATCGACCCCTTTGACGTGAGGATGAGAACAGGCATTTTGTAACCGCATCGACGAAGTTCACGGAGAGTCTCGAGGCCGCCCTGCCGGGGCAACATAAGGTCCAAGAGAACCACATCGATGGAGTGATTGTGCACGTCCTTCAGTCCCGCTTCCCCTAAATGCGCAATCGTTACCCGATATCCGCTTCCGGAAAGGCCCTCTGCAATCGCGTCGGCAAGCTTACGTTCGTCTTCGATGACAAGAATGTGGAGCGACTCGTCTGATGCTGCCATGTTCTCCACTCTAGATCGTTCACCGGCACTTGAGCGAGTCGCATGGCCAAGACTTCAGAAACACTTCAGATTTGCTTAAGGCGGCCATGTGGTGTGATAAGGCCGACGGAGAGAAGGGTGCGGAGTCTCGGATGGGCAAATTCGGCTTGCCGGAATTAAGAGGAGTTCTTCGATGGAGGGCTCAGCGCCGCTCTATTTTTTGGATGACACTCTCGATAGTTTGGAGGCTGCATGAAGGCGCTCGACTGTGCCGATATGGCCTCCTCCCAGGAGGAAATGCGGAGCTCAAGTCAAGAGCATATCCAGACAAGGGAGAAAGTCCGTCTCCTTTTGATCGCTTCCATGGACCGCAGTCATGCGCTCCATGACGCCTTTCTGGAGGCGCGGAATGAATACCAATTTACGGCTACGGAATTTCAGGAAATGTGGCTGATTCCTGACTACCGGGAATTATGGGTGATTCCCGGGCAAGACGCCGTTCACCTGGCTGTTGTCCATGAAACGCTCTCTCATTTCGAACTTGACGAGACCTGCCGATTCATTCGGCGGCGATGGTCCTCCGCCAGGATTTTGGTAATCCGCGCAGGCGAGGAATTCCTCGACGATGCCTTGTACGACGCGCGCGTTATGCCTAGCACCCCAAATGAGCTTCTCCATTCGGCCATTCAGCGGCTTCTCGAAAGGCGGCGGGAGTGAGGATCTGGAAAGATCAAACAGGGTGTAGGAATTTCAGGGAGTCCTCTGTTTGCCAAGTCGGGCCATCAATGATCCGGGTCTGTTGACGAAACTTTCGAGCACAAGGTGTCGTCCAGAGGCGCCTGGTCCCTCAATTTCAGCGGGCCGATAGATCACAGCCGCTATCAGCCGATGGAGGCGGAAAGAGGAATATGTCGCGCACGATACCACGATGACCGAAATGACCCAGAAAGGACGTGGCATGGTTGAAAGCTGCAAGACAATCGAGATTCACCAAATAAGAAGCATCGTGCTCGCAACGGATTTCTTTGAAAGTTCCCGGCTGGCTCTGGATTATGCTGTCGCCTTTGCGCATCATTACAGTTCAAAGCTGACGATTGTACATGCCATCGAACTCCCCCCAGCAGCGCAAGAAGTCGAGGTCCTTTATCGGAGAACAAGCGTTACGAGGGAGCAAACTCTTTCCCGGTTGGAGGCGCTAGCTTCTGGAGTGCGACGATTGGGTATCCACACTGAAATCGATCTTCGAGAGGGCGAACCATGCCCCGCAGTTCTCGATTCTGCAGCTGACAACAATGCTGATCTATTGGTATTGGGCACCCATGGCATATACAGAGGTCTGGAACACGTTTTCATTGGTTCGAATGCCGAGAAGATCCTGTTGTCGGCGGCGTGTCCCACGCTGACCGTCGGTAGACACGTGATGGCCGGCATTGGTCTCGATGCAAGGTTCAGAAGGATCCTGCTCGTTTCGGATTTGTCGCCGGAATCTGTCGCTGCAGCAAAATATGCGGTCTCTTTCGGGCAGGAACTGGGGATCGAGATAGAGATTCTCCCATTAGCCCCGGACGGCGAGCACGATTCTGAAAAGGTTCGCGAGATAGCAGAGAGATATTGTGCAAATCTTTGTTTGCCATCAATTTCAATGCAAGAGTGGTGCGATGCCGCATATCTTCAGAAGGCAATGACTTCGGCTAAGAAGGTTCTAGAGCGGGCGCTGACTTGCGCCGATGGTCTTCTGATACTCGGAGTGCATGGCGAATCAGCCTGGAAACGCCACATCCATGCCTGTTTCGCGTTTGAATTGGTTGCAAGGTCCGCTTGCCCCGTGATCACCGTTCACGAACGATGGAGGGCCGGAGAGCCGGCCCATGTGCCTAAAGGTTCGGTGCTGCGATGATCCATTGCACAGAGTTTGACTTCAATGCAGCCCGAGACAGTAACTGCCGCACAGCCGACATTCCGTTATGGCGCGTTCATATGGGAGCAGCGTATCTGGGAAGCGTAACCCTCATCGCATTGGTGTTCTGTTTGGAGGCACTCAAATGCTAGTCTAGGAACCTGGCCCTATGGTCGACTGTGAACTTCCTTCCCCTCGCTGGAATCACAGGAGCGGCTACTGTCATTCATATTCCAGTACTAGTCCTGATCGCTTTGGCTGTGATCTATGAAATATGGGTTCATCGCCGTATCCGCTTTGAACAACGACGCGCGCATTGGCTGCGAGACTGAGAAGAGGCTTACATGAGAGAAAACCTATCATCCAAACAGGAGCAACAACGAAATGCATAGGCCACTAAACATTCTTTCTGCCGCGGTCGCACTTTGCGCAGTATCAGGCATCTCGTCTTGCCATTCAGGAAGGGGCGGCTCCGCTGTAAACGCCGCTGCGTCTCCAACAGCCCGTGTCGCTGTTGCTCAGCGCGGCGACATCGCGCACGTGCTCACCCTGGCCGGGCAGTTTCAGCCCTATCAGGTGGTCGATGTTCACCCTAAGGTGAGCGGCTATATGAAAAGAATCAACGTCGACATTGGCGACATTGTGCACCAAGGAGAAACCCTCGCCGTTCTCGAAGTTCCGGAACTGAAAGCCCAGCTCGAACAATCCGCCTTCCAGCTCAAAGAAAGCCAGGAACAGATCAATCGTGCTCAGCAGGAGATCAACCGTGCAGTGGCATTAAATTCTGCCCTTCATGCAGATTCGGCTCGATTGCAGCAGGCGGCCGATACGCGTCCAGGCCTCATTGCGCAGCAGGAGTTGGACGACGCTAAAGCAAAGGATCTTGATTCGCAGGCGCAAATCGACGCAGCCAAATCCGCTATGGCCGAGGCACAACAGCACGCCGAGGCAGCGCGGGCTGAGAACGAGCGGGTACAGGCGCTCGAGAATTACACCACGGTTACGGCCCCCATAGCAGGAGTCGTCATCTGGCGCTACGCCGACACCGGCGCCCTCATTCAAGGCGGCACCAATTCCAACGACTCCACGCTGCCGATTGTTCGCCTCTCGCAAAGCTCCCTGCTCCGGCTTCGCATTCCAGTTCCAGAGGACGACGTGAAATACGTGCACGAGGGCGATGTGCTGCAGATTCGCGTTGATGCCATCAATCGTACCTTTACTGGAAAGATCGTGCGTTTCACGCGCAACGTGAATTTCGAAACCCGCACCATGGAGACGGAAGTAGACGTGGAAAACAACGATCTCTCAATTGCCCCGGGCATGTATGCAAATAGCGCAATGCAATTGGCGAGCGACCGCAACGTCGTGACCATTCCCGTTGAAGCGCTGGTGCTGAACGCCCAGCAGCAGGAGACGGTGTACGTGCTAGGCCCGAACAACCACATCCACATTCGCGCCGTTCAGGTGGGCTTGCAGGGATCGAAGCTGGAAGAGATCAAGTCCGGCCTCAGCGCGGGTGACCGGGTGATCCTGGGCGGACAGGACAAATACCACGAAGACGAAGAGGTGCGCCCAATCGTTGCCGCGACGCCCGCATCGGAAACCACGCAAGAGTCGGGGGGCATGATCGACCTGAAGGCCGGGACCACCGGAGGTGATCGGTAATGCCACGCTTCGCCCTGCGTTATCCCTTTTTCATCCTCATGCTCTGCCTGGTCGTGATGCTCGTCGGAACAGTGACCGTGGCGCACATGCCAGTGGACCTTTTCCCACCGATTGATATGCCTGTGGTCGTAGTGGCTACGTTCTATAACGGTATGCCGCCGGAGCAGATCGAAGCCGATATCACCAACACCTTCGAGCGCTTCTTCACGCTGGCCGCCAACGTGGACCACAGCGAATCGCGCTCGCTCACCGGCGTGAGCCTCATCAAGATCTACTTCAAGCCAGGCACCGATCCCAATGCGGCGTTGAGCAACATCGCCAACCTTGCGATGGCCGACCTGCGCCGTTTGCCCCCCGGCACGCTGCCTCCCGTGGTGCTGGGCATGACCGCTTCCACGCAGCCGGTCTGTCTGGTCACGCTCAAGGGCGAAGGCCTGAACGAAACCCGCCTCAAAGACCTGGCGCAGTTCCAGGTGCGCAATCAAATCTCCAACGTGCAGGGCGCCTCGGTTCCTCAGCCCTATGGAGGCACCTACCGCCAGATTCAAATCTACGTCGATCCGCTGAAACTCGAAGCGCGCAACCTCAGCCTGAATGACGTCGTCACGGCGGTCAATAACTCCAACCTGATTCTTCCGGCCGGTGATGTGCGCATCGGCTCGAAGGACTTCAACATCTACGCCAACAGCCAGTTCCCTGACGCTGACGCGATGAACGAAATGCCGCTCAAATCGGTTGGCAACTCCTCGGTGCTGGTGGGCGACGTGGGGAAAGCGGTCGATTCCGGCGCCTTGCAGTACAACATCGTGCGCATCGACGGCCAGCGCTCCGTCTACGTGCCCATCTTCAAGCAGGGCGGCGACTCGAACACCATCGAAATCGTCGACGGCATCAAGGCCGCGGTCAAGAAACTCGTCGATATTCCCGACACTCTCAAAACCGCCGTGGTCTTCGATCAGTCGGTCTTCGTCAAGCTGGCTATTGCCAACGTCACCCGCGAGGCGGTCATCGGGCTCGTGATGACCGGCGTGATGATCCTGGTGTTTCTGGGCAGCCCGCGCGCCACCGTCGCTGTGCTGCTCGCCGTCCCGCTCTCCATGCTGGTCTGTCTGCTGATTGTCAACTTCATGGGCGGCTCCATCAACACCATGATCCTGGCCGGGCTGGCGCTGGTCTTCTCGCGCCTGATCGATAACGGTGTGATTGTACTCGAGAACATTTATCGACATATGGAGATGGGTAAGTCGCCTCCGGTTGCCGCGGCGGAAGGCGGCACCGAAGTCTCAATGGCGGTGCTGGCCGCCACATTCACAACCGCCATCGTCTTCTTTCCAGTCACTTCGTTCAGCGGCGTGAGCAAGTACATCTTTACGCCGCTGGCGCTGGGAGTTGTGTTCTCGATCTTCGCGTCCTACTTCTTCGCCATGACGGTGGTGCCGCTGTTTTGCGCCAAGTTCGTTCGCCTGGACCCGCTCGGCGAGGAACACGAGGGGGGTCGCGATGCCGTGGAAGGAAGCAAACCCTCGTTCTTCAAGCGCTTTCTTGTCTTCTTTAACGGCCACTTCCAACGGCTCCTCGATCGCTATGAAGCGCTTGCCTACAGAGTGCTGCGCAGGCCGGCATTTGCCACGGCGGTCATGCTGGGCGGGCTGGCTCTGATTCTGGCCGTGAGCTTCCCGTTTTTGGGCCGCGCTTATTTTCCGCGTACCGATCCCGGCCAGTTCATCATCGACGTGCGCATGCCCAGTGGCACGCGGCTCGAAGTGAGCAACGACTACATCGCCAGGGTCGAGAACATCATCCGCAGCGTAGTGAAGCCGAAAGACCTGGGCATGATCGTCTCCAACATCGGCGTCTATCCTGACCTCTCGGCCATCTACACCACAAACGCATCCATGGACACGGCCTTCGTGCAGACGAGCCTCAAAGAGGATCACAGCATCGGCAGTTATGAGTACATGCGCAGGGTGCAGGACGAACTCTCGCGCCAGATGCCCGAACTTTTCACCTATTTCCAGGCCGGCGGCCTGATCGACGGCGTGATCAACCAGGGACTTCCGGCGCCCATCGACATTCAGATCAAGTCGAATGACATGGACAGCGCCTACAATCTGGCGCGCCAGCTGGCCACGAAAATTCAGACCATCCCCAACGTGAGCGGCGTCTACATCCCGCAAAGCATCAACTACCCCGGCCTGGCGCTGAACATTGATCGAGAGCGTGCAAGCCTCATTGGCTTATCGGCGCGGGATGTGGTCGACGACGTGATCACCGCGCTCACCTCTGACGGCATGGTCGCGCCGAGCTACTGGATCGATCCGCACACTGGCAACAACTACATGGTCACCGTGCAATACGCCAACCAGTGGATCGACAACATGTCACTCGAAGACATGAAAAACATCCCGCTGCGTGGCGTGCGGCCAGCCGGCTATACCCCAATGCAGGAGAGCCAGGAAGCTGATCCCGCATCATCGGAGCCCATGCGCGGAGATCATGCCGCAGGCTACGTGCCATTGGGCGAGGTGGCAGATATTTCCCAGATCAATACGCCAACAGAAGTCGATCACTACCAGATTCGGCGCGTAATCGACATCTATGTCGCCACCAAAACCGAGGCTCTGCAGGGCGTGGGAGCGAAGATCAACCGCTTGCTGGCCGATACCAGCCACGACCGTAACACAGTGATCGACATGCGCGGAGCCGTAATCAGCATGAACGAAGCATTCCACGATTTCGGCATCGGCCTCATCATCGCCGTCCTGTTGGTCTACCTGATTCTGATGGCCCAGTTCGCTTCGTTCATCGATCCCTTCATCATCCTCCTGGCCATTCCGCCAGGCCTGGCGGGGGTCGTTCTCATCCTGCTTTTCACCGGCAGCACGCTCAACATCATGTCGCTCATGGGCGTGATCATGATGGCTGGCATCGTGGTCTCCAACAGCATTCTGATCGTCGAGTTCGCCGGCATTCTCCACAAGCAAGGGAAGCCGCTGCTGGAGGCGACCGTCGAGGCCTGCCGCGTTCGTCTCCGTCCCATTCTCATGACATCGCTGGCCACTCTGTTGGGAATGATTCCTCTGGCGCTCGGTATCGAGGCCGGCAGCGAGCAGTATGCGCCACTGGCGCGCGCCATCATCGGCGGACTGACGCTTTCGGTTATCGTGACCGTATTTCTAGTTCCAGCCGTGTATCTCCTTATCCATGGCCGTGGCAAGCAAATCGCTGCAGTGGCTGGGGGAGCTGACCATGAATAAGCACTGGCCGATTACGCATCTCGACGTCGCCGGCTCCGCCGTATTTGCTGCTATTGTGCTGGCACAGGCGGCCGGAGCGCAGGTGCCACAGCAAACGTTGCCCAACGCGCCGGCCGCGCAAGTGTTTGCCGTTCTGGCGCAAGCTCAGGCAATGCCTGCGAGTCCGCCCATGGCGAGTCAGCAAACGCCTGCGGTGCCGGGGGCAGCCACGCCGTCAGGCCTTCAACTCACCATTGCCCAAGCGGAGCAGATGGCCCTGAAGAACAACCCCAACATCAGCGTTGCGCGGCTGCTCGCGCTGGCGCAGGCGCAAGTGACGAGCGAGGTGCGGTCGGCAGAATTGCCCACTGCCAGGGGTGATTTGACGGCCGTAGGCGCACACGAGAATAGCCGCATCACGGCTGGTTATCTCAGCAATCCCTCGATCTATGACCGCGCGGCGGGCGGACTCACCGTGAGCCAGCTAATCACCGACTTCGGCCGCACGCACAACCTTGTTCTTAGTGCGCAATCAAATGCCAAGGCGCAACTCGAAAGCGCGCGCGCCACGGAGCTCGACATCACGTTGACCGTGGATGAGGCCTTTTACCAGGCTCTCACCGCACAGGCCGTGCTCAAGGTGGCGCAGCAAACTGTGTCCCAGCGCCAGGCCACTGACGACCAGGTCGGGGCACTCACCAAAGCTAAAATCCGCTCTGACCTCGACCGGAGTTTCGCCGACGTGCAGCTCTCGCAGGCCAAACTGCTGCTGCTCGACGCCACCAACAGCGCGCAGGCTTCAATGGCCGCACTGAACAACGTACTCGGCTCCGAACAAGACCAGCAGTATGCGCTTGTGGACGAGACCGGCGGCAATCCTCCGCCGGTTCCAGACAATTCTGAAGCTATGGTGCAGGCGGCATTTGCAGCGAGGCCCGATCTCGCCGCCCTGAACGACAAGTTCATTGCGGCTCGGCATTACAGCACGGCAGAGCGAGACCTGTGGATGCCGACGATCTCGGCGATGGGCGCCGCGGGTGGCACTCCAGTGCGCGCAGACCAGATCGAGTCCTCCTGGTATGGCACCGCGGGCGCCAATATCAGCATCCCCATCTTCAACGGGTTCCTCTTCAATGCCGAGGAGAGAGAGGCAAAGCTCCGAGCCCAGGCAGCACAGGAAGATGTGCGCAACCTGCGCGATACGATTGCTCGCGACGTGCGCACCGCTCTACTGAACGCGCAGACTGCCTATCAACGCATCGGCGTCACACAGCAGCTGCTCGACCAGGCGAACTTCGCCCTCGACCTGGCTTCGGCGCGGTACAAGATTGGCTTGAGCGGCATCGTGGAGATCAGTGAGGCGCAGCTCAATCAGACGCAAGCTGAAATCGCCGATACGAATGCACGCTACTCTTATCAAACAGCGCTTGCGGTAGTGCGTTACGAGATAGGGCAGTGAGAAACCGTTGTCACGCAGGCGACTTTACCCCGAGAGTGATTCCAAGTCATCCTCAGGCATTTGTTCCACTGGAAGCTGCGCAGATTCTATGGTACCGATGAAGCCTGGAAATCGGGAGGATCGAGTTGATTCTTCTCATCAGACGTTTGATCGGCATCCTCGTGGTCGGAGTCCCAATAAGCAGAGCCGCTTGCGGATCGGCAACTGCTCAGCCTGGCTCTAAACCGCCGTCAACAGCACCCTTGTCGCCGGACCAGTTGCAACTGCTTTTCGCGCCGATCGCTCGCTCGCTCTCCCGACTCGCTGGTTGCGCTGATTCTGGCGGCGGCCACCTATCCAACACAGATCGTGGAGGCGGAGCGGTTTCTTCAGCAGCATCCGGAGCTGGCGGGCAAGAAGTTGGGCAAGGAGGTTGACCACCAGGACTGGGAGACTTAATCGGGACATGGTTCTCGAAGCGCAGCATCGAATTGGTCGTAGCTCGCGAGCCAGTCTCTTGTCTTCGCGATCGGCGGAGAGCAGAGTCCAGTTCAATTTGCATCTCGCGCAGGTTCCCTCCGACGCTCACCGGCGCGGTCGCCGCTCCTCTCCGTTACATTCACTCTCCGCAAGACAAAAGACTTCCCTTCGCGGCGTAAAAGGTTAATCGCATCGGAGAGCCGGCGCACGCATCGAGAACCGGATTTGGGATCTGGAGTAAATTTGGAAGATGCGGGTGAACTGACGGGCGTCCGGAAGAAGTAAAGCAACATGAATTCGTTAGCAGGGTCTCGATGCCAACTTCTCTTGAGAAGAACAGCGGAAATATTCCCACGACGCTCGCAAGTCCAGGTGCATTGCGATTCTGGCTTGCCGTTTGTTTCATCGGCATCAGTACCGGTTTGGCAGCCGCAGCGTTAACTCGATTGCTTGAAGTTGTCCAGCGCGCCGTTTGGCATGGATCCGGAACCAATATTCTCGAGGCTGCACGTCAGGCCAGCGCGTGGAGACACATCGTCGTCCTACTCGCCGCGGGCCTCCTGACTGGCATTGGGCAGGTTCTCCTCAAACAGTTATCAAGCGGCAACGGGATTGACACCACCGCGGCGATCTGGTTCTATGCCGGCCGCATGCCTGCTCTGCGGACGCTGGGAAGCGCGGTGTTATCCATCTTTGCCGTGGGCATGGGTGCATCCATGGGACGCGAAGGCGCGCCCAAGCAGGCTGGCGCTGTCTTCGCCAATTTCTTCGCGGATGCCGAAACTCTCTCCGACGAGCAGCGACGCCTGCTTGTGGCTTGTGGCGCTGGTGCTGGCATGGGCGCGGCTTATGGCGTTCCACTTGGTGGCGCGCTCTTCGCGCTAGAAGTGATGCGTGGGAAGCTGGCATTGCGATTCGTTCTGCCAGCGCTCTTTGCCTCGCTGATTGCAACTGGAGTGTCCTGGGCAGCGCTGCCCAACGAACCCACCTACAACATCCCATCGTTTCCGCTTTCCGCTTCCGTCATCCTGTGGTCGATGGTGGCGGCGCCCATCTTTGCATTTGGTGCAATCCTTTATATACGGCTTGTGCGCTGGGCCGACAAGAATAAGCCCAGCGGATGGCAGCGATTCATCGCTCCCGCTGTCGTGCTCGGGTTCGTAGGAGTGGTTTCCATACGATTCCCGGAAATCCTCGGCAACGGCAAGGACCTCTCTGAGTTGCTTTTCTCTGATCAGGTTGGTGTGCGCCTTCTGCTGGCCCTTCTGTTCTTGAGGCCGCTTGCCACCATCCTGTGCATGCGAAGCGGCGTTCCTGGCGGGTTATTCACGCCGTCACTCACATTTGGCGCTCTGCTCGGCGCTGCTTTGGGCTATGCCTGGAGCGCGCTCTGGCCGGGCGTGCCTTTGGGATATTTCGCTCTGCTCGGCGCAGGCGCCGTTCTTTCCGCTACGACCCAAGGTCCCATCTCGTCCGTCGTCCTGATGATGGAGCTTACCGGCAGGGACCGGTCATTTGTGCTGCCGCTCATTTTAATTGCCGGGATCTCGACACTGATCTCCCGCTCAATTGAGCACCGTTCTATATATGACGCGCGTCTCAGCGACGAGCAGATAGCGGAGAGGCAAAAGCTGCGTGAGGAAGAGTCAAACGAGATTGGTGTACCGAAATAGGCGTGCTCCAGAACTACGCCAGGATAGGGTTCCAGACGATTCGATGTCAGCCTTGGCAGTCACGCAACGCCGGCGTAAATTTCCAGCGCTCTGCGGTTGGAAATGATCAGCGTCGATCCTCGCGATTCCAGCAATTCCTGATATCGGAATTCGCTAAAAATGCGGGTGACTGTCTCTCGGGAGGCGCCGATGCACTCACCGATCTCTCCGTGAGTCAGCGAGCAGAATAACCGAGTGCCACCCTCTGTCGTCTGGCCCTCGGCACACCACTGCAACAGGAGCCGGGCGAGCCTTGCAGGTGCGGTTCCTGCGAGACCGAGTGCCCGCACCTGCTCGCGGGCTCGAACGCAGTCCGTGGACAGCTCGCGTCCCACGTTCTTGTATGCAGCAGAGTGGCGCGACAGGAATTCAAGAAAGTGATCACGGTCGAGTGACGCGATTCTACATGGACAGATAGTCTCCGCAGTGATGTCATACTTGCCATCGGAAAGGACAGATGCGAGGCCCAGCGTATCTCCCGGATTGGCGATCCCGAGGATCAATCGCCTGCCCGCACTCGAATTCATCGACAGCTTCACCTGCCCTGTCAACAAGAGAACAATCTGTAAGGAAGCTTGCTCTTCGATGAACAGGACGGTATTCGCTTCATGACTGGAGAACACTTTGAGGCCCTCCATTTCACTAAGTGCTTCGGCGGACAACCGCTCAAAGAATTTCCCCGATCTCGCGTCGCTTTGAAGATTACCGAGATGGATTGCAGAGGTGGTTCGCATTAGATTCTCCTGCACCCTGGCAAGATTTTCCGCGACTGCCCGGAGGTGAGATTATCCTGTCATTTCTTACTGCGAATCTGTTCACTTTTGCTCATTGGTTGTCGTTTTGCCCGGGAATTCGGATCTAAAAAAGGGAAGGTATGCAATCTTGACCAGATTATCGAGTCGGCATTTCTATAGATTCTTCTTCATCGATTTTCGGCAGTAGTGTGCTCCGGACCTCGTGCCATCACCTTCTTCCGTTTCGAGATAACCACGAAATGGAGTCGCTACGTCATCTAAAGCGATCGAGTTACGGGAGTTATGCAATGAAAACAATACTTCGACGCCAACTCGTGTTGGCCGTAGTTGTTTCTCTGACCGATGCCGCATTTTTCGCCGCGGCCTGGACATTGTGCAGGTCGCCACCACCGTCAACCTGCTGGTTGTATCCATCGGCACGTATCGCGGCGCGGCCTAAATGGACTCGCCCCAGTTCTGCGGCCAGTCCTGCCACGTGATGCATCCGGAGTACACCGCCTACAAAATCACCCCGCATTCCCATATGGCCTGCGTGGACTGCCACATCGGCTCTGGCGCGGAAGCCTACTTTAGCGCCAAAGTGAACGGCACCAAACAGCTTGTTGAAGTTACGCTGCATCCACTCGCGCATTTCGCGCCAAAGTATATTCCCGACTACCCCACTCCCATTCCTTCCCCCGTCCAGAATCTGCATTCCGGCGCCGTAAGCCCTTCGAAGAGATTGGTCATAACTCTCTGGCAGCACTCGCCTACATCGCCGTCTTCTCGCTCGTGGCCCTGGAGTTCATCACCGGAATGGTGCTCTTCAGCGAGGTCGAGGGTAGCCCGATTTTGAATGTCTTCGTGGGATGGATTCCAAACATCGTCAACATCCAACGGATTCGCAGCGCGCATTTCCTGATCATGTTTCTTCTCATTGCTTTCTTCATCCATTACATCCACAGCGCCCTGTTGGTTGGAATCAGCGAGAGAAACGGCGAGATGGAAAGCATCTTCACTGGCTGGAAGTTCCTTCGCCAGCGCCTTGTCGATGAAGTGACGGAGGCTGAAGACCAGGGTCTTGCACCGCGCAGGCGTCCGGAAAGAGGCAAGCTTGGAAAGTGCGAAGACGGCGATCGATTCCATTCTCGGCGATCATCAGGAACGCTTCGCGGTGGTCAAAATTGGGCAGACGGTCGTCGATCGCACGTGAAATCATTACCACTGGTTAAGTGGGGCATGCAGTTGCCCCGAAAGACGGAGCCGGTCCGCAACGGCCGCTTCACCCAGGCCGAACCGGGCGCGCTGAAGATGCAACCCAAGGGATCGCGTGGAAGTTGCAGGGACCTCCACAAGCACTCTTCTTTGCCCAAGGCACTTCTCGTCGAGAGAGCGGCCCCGATGCATCCACCGCAAATCGAAAGCATCTAAAACTCGGGAGAGGGTCGTTCTCGGGAGGATCATATGCCAGAGAAAGCTCTCAGCGAAGACTTCAGGCAAGACGAACGCAATGACGGGCTTCTATCGCCATCCATCGACAGAATTACACCTGACGACACAGAAAACGGCCGGCAATCCAGCAAGGTGCGGACGTGGATTAACCTCCAGATGGGTCGCGGTCAAACCGAGCCCGGCGTGGTCTGGATCACGACCATATTTATGGTCATTTTCCACCTGGGCGCCATCGCAGCACTCTTCTTCTTCAGTTGGACCAACGTGATTGTCGCGGCGGTGCTGTATGTATTTACGGTCAACGCCGGAATTGGCATGGGCTATCATCGCCTGCTGGTGCACCGCGGCTACCAGGTGCCTAAGGCCGTGGAATACTTCCTGGCCGTTTGCGGCACGCTGGCGCTCGAAGGCGGGCCGATCGCGTGGGTGGCAACCCATCGCATCCATCATCAACATAGCGACCACCTGGGTGACCCGCATACTCCTCGAGAAGGTACGTGGTGGGCGCACATGGGATGGATTATCTCAGGCCGCGCGCTCAACACTCAGACTGCCGCACTCGCCCATTACGCGCCCGATCTTGCCAAAGACCGCTTTCACGTCTTGTTAAGCAAATACCATTGGGTGCCGTTGTCCCTGCTCGGGATTGGTCTGCTGCTTGTGGGAACTCTTACGGGTGGCATCAGAGCGGGCATCGGTCTCGTCCTTTGGGGCATCTTCCTGCGCGTTGTCGTCGGCCTTCACGCAACATGGCTGGTAAACTCGGCAACCCATCTTCATGGCGGACGCCGTTTCGCAACCAGGGACGACTCCCGCAACAGCTGGTGGGTGGCCCTGCTCACTGGAGGCGAGGGTTGGCATAACAATCACCACGCCAATCCTGTTTCAGCCCGTCACGGCCTGGCATGGTATGAGTTCGACCCGAATTACTACGGCATTTGGCTGTTGAAGAAGCTTGGTCTCGCAAAGCACGTTCGGATCGCCAAGTTCACGCGTAGGAGCCCAGGCCAAACAGCGCGCACGACTCACATGTCCACCTCTTGATTCTCAATCCCCTGAAAGAGCGACCCGGCTCATGGTCTCTGTGCATCCAGGTTGGGTGATTGTGTGGCGGGGATGTCCCGGCCGCGAGAAAGCGGTAGCGGCTCACTTCCTGGCAGCCGGACAACATAGTTGGCGATCATCAGATCCTCAACCGGAGCAGTGACGCGCACAACCACCGGCGAGGTGTCTGCTGAAATCACTCCCTCGCCTTGGATGTTGTTGCGCACTGCGTCAAGCACGATGCCCAGTGTGCCCAATCCTGCACAGATCTCGGCACGTGAGGCGACGTCGGTTTCTACGATGCTTCCCGTGAAGACAAGCATGTGCAGCCTACCTGACTCGGCCACATAAGCGCCGATACCCTTGGCAATGGTCGACGTAAACTTATCCACGACCAGCTGCGCCTTCTTAAGCCCGCTGCTGCCGAAGAACGCTTGACCTCCTTAATACGCATTCATCGATCATGAAGTTCGCTTCGGATCGTCACTGCTGTGATCCAAGCGCCCGGTCCGCGCCGTTGAATTCGCCAATGAGCGCTGTCCGCGTCTTTTTGCTCCGGGAATCCTGCGCTGTGCGGCAGCGTCTTCCAGAATGGCATTGATCTCGCCACCGGCCAGAATCACGATTCCGCTCAGGTAGAACCAGAACATCAGAATGATGAGGGTGCCGAGCGAACCGTAGAGCAGCCCAAAATGACTGAAGTGGCGGACGTACACCTTGAACAGAATTGAGGCGACCATCCACACGACTGCCGCGAAGATGCTCCCAGGAAGCAGCCATTTCAATTCCTGCTGCCGGATGTTCGGAGCGACGCGATAGAGACCGAGAAGCGCCAGAATGATCAGAAATGCCGCGGCCGGCCACTGTGCAATCTTCAAGACGATGAGGGTTGAAGAAACATTCAGCACATGCAGCAGGATTACTGGACCGTAGACCACAATCATCAGCGCGGCGGAAAGCAGGACGCCGATGGCCAGCGCGAGGCCCACGGCAATCAGACGGTACTGCCACCAGGGCCGGCTTTCTTTTACGCCATAGATCTCGTTGAGAGTGTCGATGAGTCCGGAGGTTGCTGATGAAGAGGACCATAACGCAAAAAGCAGAGCGAACCAGGCTCTTCCGCTGCTGGCTGTCTGTGCCAGAACCTGTCGTACGAGGTTGGAAGCTGCGGAGGGTAGAACTTCACCGACGTACCTCATCAGGATGTTTTGCGAATCCGAAGCCGAGCTCAGCGTCGAAACCATGCTGACGACGGACAGCAGCATAGGAAAAAAGCCGAGCAGGAACCAGAATGCCAGCTCGGCGGCGCGGTTCGCAATATTGCTCCTGGCCGCCTCCCGCCAGGTAGTGCGATAAAACTCCCGCCAACTCAGGCCCGCGAATTTAGGAAGGATGGGCATTTGGGTTCTCTTTTTTGTTCTGATTGACTGCTGGGGCTCAACTCTCTGCTCTTGTGGCAATTATGCGACGTGCAGCGTCTTGCCTTCACTTACTGCGTCACCGTCTCCTTTTCTCAACTCGAAAAAGACAATCGTGGAGAGCAAGGTCATTCCGCCAAGAACGTAGAAGGCTTTGTGAACGCCGCCGATGAATTCAAGTGGATTCGATTGAAAGCGCGCGGGAAGAAAAAAGACCGTCAGCAGCGATGCTGTCGCAATGCCGAAGGTGATCGACAGTTGCTGCACCGTGCTCGCGATGGAACTTGCGCTGCTCGCCTCTTCGTCTGTCACGTCGGCGAAAACAAGAGTGTTCATGCTCGTGTATTGCAGCGACGTAAAGAAGCCGTAACAGAATACCTCGGCAACAATCAGCCAAATGGGCGTGCTCCTTCCAATAGTCGAGAAGACGAAAATGAGCATGCCGATGATAAGCGTATTCGAAATCAGCACGCCCCGGTATCCGACCTTCGCCAGAATTCCGGGCATCGTCATCTTCAGACTCATCGCCGCGATGGCCTGCGGCATCATCAGCAACCCGGATTGAATCGGCGTCAGGCCGAGGCCAATTTGATACAAGAGTGGAAAAAGAAATGGAATGCCGCCAATGCCGAGGCGGGTAAGAAAGTTGCCGTTCACTGCCGAGCGGAATGTGCGGATGCGGAACAGGCTCAGGCGCAGCATGGGAAACCTGGCTTTCGTAGCGTGCCATCCGTAGCCAGCCAGCAGAAGGATCGAAATCGTCAGACCCGCCAGCATTTCTGCCCCGTTCAGCGTATGTTCGCCAAAGACTTCAAGTACATAAGAAAGCAGCGCAATGCCAGACCCAAACAGAATCAATCCACCCAGATCCAGTGGATTCCGATGCTCTTCGCGGTAGTCCGGAAGATGCAGGTAGACCATGAGAAGACCGAACAGCCCTATCGGGATATTCACAAAGAAGATAACTCTCCAATGAAGATATCCCACGATCAGTCCGCCGGCGATGGGTCCCAGCATGGGGCCAATCAAGGCAGGAATGGAGACGAAGCTCATGGCGCGCACCAGGTCGGCCTTGTCAAAGGTGCGCACAATGGTCAGCCGGCCGACGGGCACCATCATGGAGCCACCGCAGCCCTGCAGCAGGCGGCAGGCCACCAGCAGATGAATGTTGCTCGATATGCCGCAGAGAAACGAGCCCAGCGTGAAGATTCCAATCGCCGAGGCGAAAACCCGGCGCGTTCCAAACCTGTCCGCCATCCAGCCGCTGATCGGAATAAACACCGCGAGGCTCAGCGTATAGCTTGCCAGCACTGACTTCATGCTGAGCGGTGCAACGTGGAGCGCGGCAGCAATCGTCGGCACCGCGGTATTCAGAATCGTGGTATCCAGCGACTCCATGAAAAACGCCACTGCGATCAGCCACGGCAGCAGCCGCATGCTGGCAGGGGACAGAACGGGCCGCCCTGAGGGATCTGGTGCGGAACGCGCCGGCTTCACACTTTTCGGGTCTGGCTGCATCGGCCTCTCTGAATGCACTCATACATTGTTTACCAGCAGAGGTGAGCGCGACCAGGAACGCTATTTGCGCCTCCGCGCCGATTCTGGGTGACCTCGATCTTAGTTCAATTGAAATCAGTTTTCTGATCAGTCGTGAGCGAAGGCGGCATGGCCGGCCGGATTGGAGAGCACAGAATAATCGGCCGCGGAATGCGCCTGAGACTCTTAAATCTTGTTTGCATGCACGATGAATCTTTCCGGAGCTGAACCGATAAAGTGAAATGGATAGCAAGTAACGAGGGTAATTGCAGAGTCGGTTGAAGGTGCCAGGATTGCTGTGTCGCTGGGGGCGACGATTTGCATCCAGTCCACCTGGTAACGGGTCAGCCCGGTTGCGGTCTGAATCTGAATCACGTCATTGGTGCGAATATCCTTCAGGGCTCGGAAGTATGTATCGCGATGCCCCGCGATTCCGATGTTGCCCGGCTTGCCTGGAAGAGCCGTACCTTCTATATGCCCAACACCGAGCAGCAGGGTCTGCGAAGTAGTTCCCTCAAGAATTGCAACCTTTACCCCCAACCGTGAAATCTCAATCAGGCCCAGAACGTCACCTTCTTTGGCCACGGCCTGGGGTAGGCTTACCTTGTGTTGCTCCTGTGCATCTATCTGCTTTTCGAGAGCATTCCCCGCGGCATCCTGATAGAGCTTTGCGTGGAGCAGAGTTAGCGCAACATAGAGAATCGCAACGCTTCCCGCGATGAAGAGGAACCTCCGCACCCAGCGAAGAAACAAACTGCCTCGCATTGCGAATTCCTGCTGCTCATTTACGCGTGTCATGGTTGGACACCTTCGCTCACTCCTTCGGGAATCCTCACCGGCACCGAGTATCCGGTCCGGGTACGAACTGACAAGCGTCCACGGCCGGGCGCGCTCGCCCTCACCTCGATGGTTCGATATCTGGGAGCCTGCGAGACGATCGTAGGAGCATAGGTCAGCGTGTACTGATTCCGAATGTCGTGGGCGATCTCCTTGCAGATTGGTTCAATATCTTTGGACGATTCGGGAAAGAAGGCTTCTCCGCCTGTCTCCTTCGCAAACCGCTTCAGCACCGAGGGGTTTTGATCGCCGTCCTGTTCATCGAAGATTCCAATTGCGTAGATGATTGCGGTTGACTGCCTCGCCATGGCAAGCAACTGCGCCAAGGTGTGCTTACTTGCATTGTCGCCGCCGTCGCTGATCAGAATCAGTACTTTCCTGTCGCGGTTGCCCAGCTTGAGATGATCGAGGGCCGCCGCAATTCCGTCGTAGAGCGAGGTCTGGCCGATGGCGCTGATTCCCGACAGGGCTTGATGCAGTTGATCCTGCCGATCTGTAAACGCAATGTCAGGGGGGAGCCCAAAAGAAACGCGGTCGTTGAAGTTGACCACAAATATCTGGTCCTGGGGGTTACTGGCGCAGGCGAATGCCAGCGCCGCGGCAATCACGTCGTTGCGTTTCGGCGCCATGCTTCCGCTGTTATCGATAACAATGCCGGCTGTGACGGGGATATCGTCGTGGCTGAAGTCCTTGATTTGTTGTAGTGCTCCGTCCTCATAAACCTGAAAATCTTCTTTACTCAATCCCGAGACAAGCGCGCCGTGGCGATTTACCACGATCGCGCTCAGCATGACCATGTTGACATTTACCTGAAGGGTATATGCATCGGCATGTTCACTCTGTGGCGACGAGGAAACCTGCGCTCCCGAAACAAAGGGCGTAACGAGCAGGCCAACGAAAGCAACCAGGCAATGGGAGGCAATCTTGTTGTTCCAGGGGATCCGTCTGCATGCGTTGGAGCGCTCAGAGGCTTGCCTGTCCGTTTCTCTCTGCATTCCTGTCGCAGATGTGGTCATCTCAGTCACCCGTCCAGTGTTTCTATGCAATCGGAAGCAAGTAACCCTGGGGTCTGCCGATCAGGCCGGCAGAACAATGGAGGCGATACTCGCGTATCGCCTCCTTCCGCCGATCATTGACGGTCAGTGCACCAAGGAGGTCGAACTCCCCTTCAAACGGATTACGCCTTCGCTTTCGAGCGACCCATAAGAACGAAACCACCGCCCAGCATGAGCAGCCCAGCCAATCCAATCAGCGGAAGGTTGCTGGCTGTCTTAGGCAGAGATGCGACAGGTGCAGGCGCCGGGGCGACCGCAACCGTCTCGACAGGTGCAGGTTCCGGGGCAGGCGCCGGAGCGACCGCAGCCGTCTGGACAGGAGGCACATCGACAACCGTGGTAGTCTCAACCATATCTCCAGTTGGGGTAACTGCCTCAACCGGCGCCGTCTTCAGAACATCGGCGGACGCTGTATCGAGTGCAACAGGTGTTGAAAGCACAGTCTCATTGGTTTCCTTGGCCAGCTGAATGGCGCGGGGCCTTTCATAGACAAATTGCTCTCCCCATTCACGGCCTGGATAGAACCATGCCTTCAGGGCCTCAGGCTCTCCAGCAGGCCGCTCACGAAAAGTCATAACCGTTTTATCGGTAGCCTTCAACCGAAAATTCGGGATGGCAAGAATGGTGGTGTATACGTGATCTTCGCCCACGTTGAAGATCTGAACGATGGTCCGGTCCGCGGGTGATTCCATGAGCTTGAATACATAGGTGCCCGCCGGCAAGATATGCTGGCCCACACCAGGAACTTCGATAGGAGCACTGAAAGTGACAGTAGTCTTTTGATTCCATTCGTCAGCCTTTGCGTTCGGCGCAACGATTACGCCGAGCACGGTAAGGCACAGTCCTGTTCCCAATCCCTTGAGCAATTTCATTGATCTCCGCAATTCTCTCCGACTCACTGCCACGGCGGTTAAGATGCAACCTCTGAATGTTGTCGGGATCACTAGAGATCGCACGCCGGAAAATCCGGCAGCCTGGAGTCCGTGGCGAGTTACTCAATTGCCAGTGTTGCGCATTCCTCCAATGATTAATGGCCAATATTGACCGCAGCGCCACCGCATTTTGGCAATATCCAGGGCGCGATCGCAGCGAATTCGGCCCGGTTGACATCCCCTAAGTGGGATTGTGGGGAATTACATGAGCGGAGCAATAATGGGCTGCAGAATTCCGCTTTAGCGGAACGCTGCTGCCGACAGTTACACTTGCGTGAACCGTCTAGGGGAGCGAGCCTGATAGTTTGTTAAACAGGATTCACACGATCGAGAGTTCGTCGACCCAGTATCCTTCACGGTTGTAGTGCCCATGCAATTCAGCTTCGTATTCCCGCGTGAGCGCAGACTCGTCGGTATATTCGGGTGCAGCCTTGAGGGTCTCACGAGTTATTCCGATCACAACTTCCCTGGCGTCCCAACTCACGCTCTCGATCCACTTCGGTGAAATGAGGACCTTTTTCCCGGGCCACCAGTTCTTTGTTGCAACCACAAGGTAACGAATCGCCCAGGTCACATCGTCGATGATGAAGTCATCGACATGGCCAATTTCACCGTCAAGCGCAAGGAGATGGTAGCCCGTTACTTCGTGTGTACTGCGAAGGTGGCGATCCCAATCCATTGCTTTCGAGGCTGCCACGCCCCATCTGCTGCGATCCCGCACCATGTACGGATTGGCTCCCCACATGTATGAGCCGCCCCAATAGTTGGGAAAGCCATAGTATCCGTTGTACGAGTCCTCATACTGACGTGAAACTGGCTTGTCTGTGTCGATTGAGGGACTATCTTCGATCTGCTTCTTGTTTAATAGAACGAATACCTTCTCTTCAGCAGTATTGACGCCGTCCAGTGAGTAGGGTGAGATCAATACCTTCCTGCCGCTAAGCCAACCTTCTGAGTTTGCGACGAGGTATCGAATTGCCCAAAACTGGTCGTCGAACAAGAATTCACTGGCCGATCCGATGTCCCCATCGAGGCATTTGAGCGAATAGCCTTTCAGCGCCCTGGCTTTGATTGACATAACGTCTCCTTTACAAGGTTGACCTGATTAGCTTAGATGGTTGCTTCCCAATTGCCGACGGTCCGCAAAGTTCATCCTTGGTAGATCAACGGGAGCCCGACGCTGGCCCGCATCACAACCCGCAGACAAGCTGTGAACCGCTTGCTCTATAAGCCTTTCAGCATTGAAGGGCGTGGCACTGAGCAACTGCGGACACAGAGCAGAATGCTGCTTCAGTTCGTAATCAGGCGGCCTTGAGCACTTTGCTCTTGGACGCGATGCAACCTAACAGATCGTTCCAGGACTTAGCGAACGATGTGACTCCTTCTCCGAGCAACTGCGCGGCAACTGCGCCCGTGTCGATTCCAGCTTTTGCGAACTCGGTCAATATTTCGCCGGGGTTCGAAGGTGAAGCATCGCCGAATTCCTCATGGGCCGCCAGGGCCTTCAGCGTGGCTTCGGGCATCGTGTTGATAGTGGAGGGCAACGCAAGGGACTCGACGTACAAGATATCTGAAGCCTGGGGATCTTTGGTTCCCGTGCTGGCCCAAAGAAGGCGCTGGGACCGGGCTCCTTCATTCAAGATGCGCTGCCATCGCGGAGAATCGAGCAGGGTGCGGTATTTCACATAGGCATCTCTGGCTATCGCGATGCCAAGCTGGTTGCGCAATGACTTTGGCACTTTCTCTGCGACTGCCACGTCCCAACGGCTGACGAAGAGTGAGGCCACCGAGCCAACAGCCGGATTCAGCCCCGCGGCGATGCGCCGCTCAATGCCGCGCAAGTATGCTTCTGCCGCATAGACATACTGCTCGCCCGAGAACAGCAGGGTTACATTCACGGGCACACCTCGGAAGATTGCAGCCTCAATAGCGGGAAGACCTTCGCTGGTACCAGGAATCTTGATGAATAGATTGGGCCGTTCCGCGCGGGCGTGGAGGGCCTTGGCAGCAGCAAGAGTGTCGGCCGTATTGCGGGCCAGAAGGGGTGAGACCTCCAGAGACACCCAGCCATCCACACCATCTGTCCGGTCGTGGATCGGGCGGAAGAGATCGGCAGCCTTCTGCAGGTCTTCGATCGCCAATTCGAAGAAGAGCGCCTCGCCCGATTTGCCTTCTTTCAGTTTCTGACTGATGGCGTCGTCGTAATCGTGACTGTTCTTAATGGCATGATCGAAGATCGTGGGGTTCGAGGTAAGACCCGTGATCGATAACTCCTCGATGTAGCGCTGGAGGGTGCCGCTGGCGAGCAGGCCGCGGGTGATGTTATCGAGCCAGAGACTTTGGCCGATCTCGTGCAGTTTCTCAGTCGTTCGATTCATTTCATTCCTCTTCCAACACTTCTAAGTAGCATGGCTGTTCGCGCCTCCTACAGGCTCAATCGGCGGCGATGATCCAGGCACGCGCCTGCGGCTCCTGGGAAGGTGGAAACACCTTCGCTGGGCAGGGGATAAGGAAGCTGAATAGCCTCATCGTTTGTACGATCCAGCCAACGTCGGTGACTACCGCGGCTCGCTCCCAGCGAGTTGGATGTTCCACCCCAATCTTCATGTCTTCCCAGATAGCGCCCGGGTCGAAGCCAGTGAAATTCGCAGATATCTCGTAGAGGAGTCGAATCTTGTCGTGCCGCTTGAGCGCTTTGAGGATGGCCGGAACAAAGATTCCCTCGTAATCCTCTTTTGTAACCTGCCCCTCGCAGGAGATCGCAACAACATTATCGGGAAAGTCCTTCAAGATCTCGATCATGAAACATCCTCCGTGGTGCGCTTTCTTAAGTACCCAACTGCTCGCCGATACCGGACATAGCCGGGCCTCAACTTTGCGGGCTGAAGAAGTTCAATTCCCTCGATACACAGTTGACGACTTCGCCTAACGGGAGGCGGACTGCGGCGAGTTGAATGAACACTGTCAACGCGCAGCCTCGTGCATTTCGAGCGCTTTCACTTTGTCGACTCTGCGTTGGTGGCGCTCCGCGCCGCTGAAGCGAGCCTTCAAGAACGTTTGAATCAATTCCCATGCCAGTGCCTGCCCGATCACTTGACCGCCAAGCGAAAAAACGTTCATGTCGTCGTCTTCAACGCCCTGGTGAGCGGAGAACACGTCGTGGATGAGCCCTGCGCGCGCACCCGCAACTTTGTTGGCGCAGATGGATGCCCCCACGCCGCTGCCGCAGAGCGCAATTCCACGTTCCACTGTGCCTGCGGCCACGGCCCTGGCTAGGGGGATGACGTAATCCGGGTAATCGTCTCCGGGGCTCGAATGAAGCGCACCGAAGTCCACGACCTCATGGTCAGCGCCGCGCAGCAAATCCGCGATCTGCTCTTTCAGGGCGAACCCTCCATGATCCGAGGCGATTCCTACGCGCATGATGCCTTCTCCTTGAGCTGGTCGAGCACATGATGAGCCTGCCTGCAAACGTTCTCCGCAGTGAAGCCGTAGTGCTCCATCACGACCGGCCCGGGTGCGGATGAGCCGAAGGTGTCGATCCCAATCACAGCGATCCGGGGGCCGACAAAGGATTGCCATCCAACGGGTGAACCAGCCTCAATGACCAAAATGGGGATATCCGCAGGCAGGATCTTTTCTCGATAATCGTCCGATTGCGACGCAAACAGGTTGGTGCTCGGCATGCTCACCACTCTTGCCTGCACACCCTCTTTCAGCAGCCGGTCACGGCCTTCGAGTGCAAGATGCACTTCAGATCCTGTAGCGATAAGGATGATGTCCGGAAGTCTCGTCGCCGGAGAATCCGCGAGGATATAGCCGCCCAACGGAACTCCAACGGGAATGGATGGATAGGAATTCAGGTCGAGCACCGGAAGACCTTGCCTTGTGAGCACCAATGCAACAGGGCCTTGCTTTCTGCCAATCGCAACTCGCCAGGCGGCTACCGTCTCGTTTGCATCCGCAGGGCGAAGGACAACCATGCCCGGGATAGAGCGCAATCCGGTGAGCTGTTCCACAGGTTGGTGAGTGGGGCCGTCCTCGCCCATGCCAATGCTGTCGTGCGTAAAGATATAAGTCACCGGCAGCGCGTTCATGGCTGCAAGGCGCATGGGAGGACGCATGTAGTCGCAGAAGACGAAGAAAGTGCCACCGTATGGAATGAGGCCGCGGTGCAAGGCCATTCCATTCAGGATGGCTCCCATCGCATTCTCGCGAATGCCAAAGTGCATGTTGCGTCCCGCCCAATCTTCGGGCTCAAAGTTTCCGGCTCCATCAATATTCGTATGAGTGCTTGGACCAAGATCCGCCGAGCCTCCCATCATCTCCGGTAGACGAGTGCCGAGGATCTCGATCACTTTTCCTGAAGCGACCCGCGTCGCCATCGGTCCATCCGTCGAAGCAAACGCCGGCAGGCCGGCGTCCCAATCATTCGGTAGCTGTCTGTCGATGACTCTCTGGAACTCCGCTGCCAAGTCGGGGTATTGTTGCGTGTACGCTTTGAAGCGGGACTCCCATTCCACTTGCGCAGCGCTACCGCGCGCAACCGCTCTTCGAAAGTGCTCCAGCGCCTCTTCGGGAATATGGAAAGAAGGCGAAACCGGCCAGTCCATGCCCTCTTTGGTAAGACGCACCTCTTCAACGCCGAGCGCCTCTCCGTGGGCTGCGGCGGTGTCCTGCTTGTGCGGGCTGCCGAAGCCAATGTGGGTGCGCACTGCAATCAACGATGGCCTGCCGCTCTCCGCACGCGCATTTTCGAGTGCAAGGGCCACTGCTTCGACATCGTTGCTCCGTTCTACTTGTTGTACGTGCCAGCCAAACGCAGCGAACCGGGCCATGCGATCTTCGGTGAATGTCAGCTCCGTGCTTCCCTCGATGGTGATGTGGTTGTCTGCATAGAGAACAATGAGCTTTCCAAGATGCTCGTGGCCTGCGATCGATCCAGCTTCGGAGGAGATTCCTTCCTCGAGATCGCCGTCGCTGACGAGGACGTACGTGTAGTGGTCCACGATCTGGTGACCGGAACGATTGAATCGTGCCGCCAGCGCCACCTCGGCAATGGCCATGCCCACGCCGTTTGCCAGGCCCTGCCCCAAAGGCCCCGTGGTCGCCTCGACGCCGGGAGTTTTGCCATATTCCGGATGCCCCGGTGTGCGACTGCCCCACTGGCGAAACCGTTTGAGCTCCTCCAGAGGCAGGTCGAATCCTGTGACATGAAGCAGAGCGTAGAGCAGCGCACACCCATGTCCGGCTGACAAAACGAACCGATCCCGGTCTGGCCAGTAAGGATCGTGTGGATTGAACTTGAGCGATCTGTCCCAGAGAGCATACGCCATGGCTGCCGACCCCATTGGCAGCCCGGGATGGCCGGAGTTGGCCTTCTGCACCATGTCCACCGCCAGAAAGCGGAGCGTGTTGATGCACAGCTCATCTAATGCAGGCGGAGCCACTGTGATTGCGAATGTTGCGGATGGTGCCATGGCGTGTTATGCCTTTCACATTTTCAGATGAGTTGAACATCGCGCAGAGATTCGAGACTCGCAGTTGTGTCAAGAGTCACGCCCCCCCCTACATCTTGAGGCCCATATCGCTGCACTTCGGGTGCTTGCATTGGCAGGTGAGCGCGGGCGTCTTCTTCACGTCGGCACATGTATCGCTGCAGTGATTCTTTCCGGGCGCAGCGGTACAGTTGCAGGCAGGGTGTTCGCATTTTTTTGTCGTGGTCATCAAGGCTCCTATTGCTTGAATATGCCTTCTCTCGTCTGAAGGTTTCGTTGTGCGAGGAATGTGGTCCTCGATCTGAACTGCGTGGGTACGCCGCTCTGCAGCGTATTTGCGCGCGCAGACGCATTTAGAATTCCATGGGCAGCCGCGACTATCTGTTCAGTTTTGGTCACTATCGCCGTATGTCTACGAGCTGAATTGAAGAATCTGTCCTGCTTCCCTCGTGTTACGCAACAGAACATGATTCGCATTCTCATGCCGAGCAGTGCGGAGGTGTGGGGCTCGGAATCATAGTCAGCAGTGCTCTTACGTCTTGCGTGCCTGCGCCGGGGTGTTCTTTAGCTGCTGACCGGTGGGCGAACGACAGCCACGGAGCATCCGGCTCGACGAGCTACCGACTCCGCTACGCTGCCCAGGAAGAAGTCGCGGATGGTTCTTTGTCCGTGCGAACCTACCGTTATGAGATCGGCAGGCCATTGGGCTGCTCTGTCGAGAATGGTCTTAGTTACATCTCCAATCAGAACTTCGGTCTGTGCTGTGAATCCCACTCTGCGCAATTCGCCCGCAATTCGTTCAACCAATACATGAGCCGGCCGTTTCTGCCCTTCCAACTCGGGAGCGTAGCCTTGAGCCATCTCAGGCGGAGGCACGGGCTCAACCGGTTGCAGCACGTGTAACACCAGGACCTCGGTATTCTCATGCCGAATTCCGGCCACCACGGCGCGAAGCAGATTTTCAGCAAACGCCGAATCGTCAACTGCCATCAGGACTTTCATGGCTCCTCTTCCGTGGCCCGCAATGGGCTGGACGCCTCTGCGCCGGCACGCGGCCTTTGAAGCATCTTTCGCGAAGTCACCCTGTCGATGGGACGCGCCTTCGTTCCGGGGAGAATGTTCTCCCACGGCGTCCCAAGTATCGAACGGCCAGTTCAGGAATACAGGTCTCAATTGCTCACGCGACAGGCCTTGAATCACCTTGCAAAGTCGAAAGGCGAGCAAAACTGAACATAAATTGATGGCAACACGGTTCATCGTGGTGAGAGGAGAAAACAACCATGCCGGACCAATTTGAGAATCCAGAAGTGATCAAGCTCGAAGACGAGAAAATCTCGGACGCGTCAGCAACCAAGCGCATTGAGCACGTTGCCGAAACGGCGGCAGAGAAGGCCTCGCAGACGGAGCAGCACTACGATCAGGATCACCAGATCATTTCAAAATAGAAGGGCGCCTGGAGCGTCGATATCCGGCACTGCTGCTTGTGCAAGCACCATTCGCGGCCCCGTCCTTTCAGGGTGTCAAGCTTCACTGTGCATTCGGGCGACGGGAAGGCCATACGAGAGGGGCAATGATATGGCATCCTGCTCGTCGTCTGCCGGCGCCTGAACACCAACCCTGATGGCTGACCTGGATGTTGCGTTTGGCTGCATTGCAGCAATTCCCCTGGGGCAACCGGGCAAAAACAGGAGCGTATCTCAATGGCATCGAAAACAGAAAAGCCCGAGCCCAAGGATGATAAGGATTCCCTGAAGACGCTCGCCATGCCCGAGCTCATGAAAAAGCTGGGTTCATCGGCAAACGGACTCACCCAGGCTGAGGCTACGAAGCGCCAAGCTCAGTACGGACCGAATCAAATCGAGGAAAAGAAGACCAATGAATACCTGAAGTTCCTCTCCTACTTCTGGGGTCCGATTCCGTGGATGATCGAAGCAGCGGTCATTTTGTCGGGAATCGTCCGGCACTGGCTCGATTTCTTCGTCATCCTTGTGCTGCTTTTGTCTAACGCCCTCGTTGGATTTTGGGAAGAGCATCAAGCGGGGAATGCCATTGCCGCTCTCAAAGCCCGTTTAGCGATCAAGGCCAAAGTCAAGCGGGATGGCAAGTGGCAGGATCCTAAGGCGAGCGAGGTGGTACCCGGCGACGTAATTCGTCTCCGGCTGGGAGACATCGTTCCCGCGGATGCGCGTCTGCTCGATGGCGATTCCATCGAGGTTGATCAGTCCGCCCTGACCGGCGAGTCGCTGCCAGTTACCGCGAAGCCCGGCGGCGCAGTCTACTCCGGATCCATCGTCCGCCAGGGTGAAATTGACGCCATCGTTTATGCCACCGGGTCAAACACCTACTTTGGCAAGACCGCGCAGCTCGTCGAGCAGGCTCATACAGTCAGCCACTTCCAAAAGGCTGTGATGAAGATCGGCGACTACCTGATCGTTTTGGCGGTGGCGCTGGTCGCCTTGATCCTCGTATTCGCCCTCCTCCGAGGAGACAAGGTTCTCACCACGCTGGAATTCTGCCTGGTGCTTCTGGTAGCAGCTATCCCGGTCGCCATGCCCACCGTACTGTCGGTGACCATGGCAGTTGGGGCGCGCCTGCTGGCGAAGAAGGAAGCGATTGTAACCCGCCTGTCAGCCATTGAGGAACTGGCCGGCGTAGACGTTCTCTGCTCCGACAAGACCGGCACACTTACGCAAAACAAACTCACGTTGGGCGATCCCTTCTGCATTGACGGAATTGCTGCTGCGAACGTCGTACTCTGGGCCGCGCTGGCATCGCGCGCGGAAGACAAGGACACCATCGATCTGGCAGTAATTGGCGGCGTAAAAGACGACAAGGAGCTGAAGAGCTGCCAGGTGATTCACTTTATGCCCTTCGATCCGGTGCACAAACGCACGGAAGCAACCGTCAAAGGGGCGGACGGGAAGCAGTTCTTTGTGGCAAAGGGAGCGCCGCAGGTCATTCTGCAGATGGCAACCAATGCCGCCGACGTGAAGACAGTGGCGGACAAAGCCATTCTTGATTTTGCGGGCCGCGGTTTTCGCTCCCTAGGTGTGGCCAGAGCCGATGAGCAAGGCAAATGGAAGTTTGTCGGAATGCTGCCCTTGTTCGATCCGCCGCGCGCGGATGCCAAGGCAACCATCGCCAACGCCGTCCAAATGGGCGTCAAGATCAAAATGGTTACTGGCGATCAAATCGCCATTGCCCGGGAAACATCGAAAGAACTTGGCCTGGGCGTCAATATCCTGGACGCCAGCGCGCTCGGCGACACCAAGAAGAAGGAGTCTCCGCAGATAGTTGAGGAGATCGAGAAGGCAGACGGCTTCGCGCAGGTGTTCCCCGAGCATAAGTTCCATATCGTGGACGTGTTGCAGACCCGCGGCCACATCCTCGGCATGACCGGCGATGGAGTTAACGACGCGCCTGCACTGAAGAAGGCCGACTGCGGCATTGCCGTCTCCGGCGCAACCGACGCAGCCAGAGCGGCAGCTTCTATCGTTCTACTCACCTCAGGTCTCTCCGTAATCATCGATGCGATCAAAGAGAGTCGCCGCATCTTCCAGCGCATGAACAGCTACGCCATCTACCGCATTGCGGAGACGCTGCGTGTGCTGTTCTTCATGACACTGGCCATCCTGGTCTTCAATTTCTATCCGGTAACGGCAGTCATGATCGTGATGATCGCCCTGCTCAACGATGGGGCGATTCTGTCGATCGCTTATGACAACGTCTTGTATAGAAACAAGCCTGAGGCCTGGAACATGCGGCTTGTGTTGTCCATCTCCACCGTGCTCGGAGTCATCGGAGTTGCCGCCGCGTTTCTATTGTTCTATCTGGGCGAGCGCGTCTTCCATATGGACCGTTTGACCGTCCAGACGCTGATGTATTTGAAACTCTCCGTGGCCGGCCATTTGACCATCTTCCTCACGCGGACACGAGGGCCATTCTGGTCGATACGTCCCGCGAAGATTCTGCTGATTGCGGTTGTAGGCACACAGACGATCGCTACACTCATCGCGGTCTACGGGTTATTCATGGCGCCGCTCGGCTGGAAATGGGCTGGATTTGTATGGGCCTATGCGATCGCATGGGCGCTGATCAACGATCGTGTGAAACTTCTTGCCTATCGAGTCCTGGACCATGTGAACGCCGACGCGGCTAAGCCTGCTCCAAGGGTCATTCTGCCGAAAGCCCAAGCAAGGACTGACCAGCCGAAGCCGGAAGAAAGAGCCTCGCCGAAGCCTGACGCCAAGGCGGAACAGCCCAAGATTGATGCCAAGGCCGATCAGCCGAAGCCGGAATCAAAAGCCTCGCCGAAGCCTGACGCCAAGGCGGAACAGCCCAAGATTGATGCCAAGGCCGACCAGCCAAAGCCGGAAGAAAAGGCTCCGGCGGCGCCTGTTGCCAAGGCAGAAGCACCCACACCTGAGGCCAAGGTTGACCCGAAAGCCGACGTCAAGGCACCATATAATCTGACTTCGCAGATCGCCGGGCGAGCCTACGAACTTTACCAACATCGAGCACCCGATGGTGGAACAGCCGTTCAGGATTGGCAGAAGGCGGAGCAGGAGCTTCGGAAAAGTGGGACCAACGGCCAGCCGAAACCGGAGGCCAGAACGGACGAAGCTAAGCCCCAAGCCAAGCTCGAGCCGAAGCCTGAAGCCAAGACTGAGCCGCAGCCCGAAGCGCCAGACAAGCCGCAGCCCGAGGCAACGCCGAAACTCGTTAAGCGAGTTCATGAGCTCTACGAAGAGCTAGGCCGCGAGGATGTTCAAGCCGTTCAGGATTGGGAAAAATCGCATCCGGAACTTGAGGAACATGAAACCCACAAATAATCAGACACGAGCAACGAGGCGGCGATGACCGGAAAATTGAACATAAAAATTAGTTCATCGGATTTTCGCGTGCCACCAGACAAAAAGGTCAACCTCGGCAAGTGGCCGACGAAGGTCGAGCTCTATGCCAAGTCGAAGAAGCAGTATAAGGAGCTTCTCGACCAGCACATTGAGAAGCTGAGCTCACTGCAGCAGCTTCACTACGCATCGCATCGCTATGCGTTGCTGCTGATCTTCCAGGGGATGGACGGCGCCGGCAAAGATGGCGCCATTCGTCACGTCATGTCGGGCGTCAATCCAGAGGGTTGCGAGGTTTTCAGTTTCAAACAGCCCAGCGCGGAAGAGCTCGATCACGACTTCCTCTGGCGCACGACGTGCCGCCTTCCTGAGCGCGGCAGGATCGGCATTTTCAACCGCTCGTATTACGAGGAAGTGCTAGTGGTTCGGGTGCATCCGGAACTCCTTCGCAGCCAGGGTCTTCCTCACGAACTTTGCGACGAGAAGAACATCTGGAAACAAAGGTATGATTCCATCGGGGACATGGAGAAACATCTTCATCGCAATGGAACGAAAATTGTCAAGATATTCCTCCACCTCTCCAACGAAGAGCAACGAAGGCGATTCCTGGCGCGCATCGATGAGCCGGACAAGAACTGGAAGTTCAGCACGTCTGATATTCACGAGCGGAAGTTCTGGAAACATTACATGAGCGCCTACGAGGAATGCCTTCAGGCGACAAGCACGCATCATGCGCCGTGGTATGTTGTACCGGCCGACGACAAGGACAATGCGCGGCTCATCGTCTCCCAGATCGTTCTGGATGCGCTGGGAGGACTGAAGATGGCGTATCCGAGAACCACCGAAAAGCGCCGCCTCGAGCTGCAAGCGGTCAAGAAGCTGTTGGCGAAATAACGCCAGGAACCCATCGCATGCAGGATCGAGCAAACCAATGCATCAAGGCCCCCACCGCGCTGATACCAGTTGCGCACAGATAGAAAGGAATTGTGAAAATGGCCACCAAAGAACCCCCTATCAAAATTGAGAAAGTTGACACGCCTCAATCGTTCAGCAAGAACTTCGATCAGACTGGCAACTCCTCCGGGTTCATCTTTGATGTAACTCTGTCGACTGCGATCGCTGCAAACGGAAAAGTAGAAGCACAGGCCCCAGTTCCCAAGGGTCCGCTTTCGCCCGAACTACTCGACAAAATGAATCGGTACTGGCGGGCGGCTAACTACCTGTGCATCGGCCAGATCTACCTGTTTGAGAATCCTCTTTTGCGTGAGCCGCTCAAGGCCGAACAGATCAAGCCACGTCTCCTGGGCCACTGGGGAACATCGCCCGGGCAAAACCTCATCTACATTCATTTGAACCGGCTCATTAAAGAGCACGATGCGGATGTTATCTACATCTCCGGCCCAGGACACGGAGGCCCTTCGCTGAATGCCTGTTCTTATCTGGAGGGTTCTTACACCGAAGTCCACCCTGAGATCACACACGATGAAGACGGCCTGCGGCTTATGTTCCGCAAGTTCTCGACGCCGGGCGGCGTGCCCAGCCATTGCGGACCGCACGTACCGAATTCGATGCACGAAGGGGGCGAACTTGGCTATTCGCTGGTCCATGCATTCGGCGCGGCCTTCGACAATCCGGACTTGATTGTCGCATGCGTCATCGGTGACGGCGAGTCCGAAACCTGTCCACTGGAAGGCAGCTGGAAATCGGTCAACTTCGTCAATCCTGTCCGGGACGGCGCGGTTCTGCCGATCCTTCACCTCAATGGATACAAAATTTCAGGGCCAACCGCCCAGGGACGCACCAGCGACGCCGACTTGAAGGCCCTTTATGTCGGACGCGGATACAAGCCCTACTTTGTAGAGGGCGATGACCCGGAGGTCGTGCACCAACTTCTCGCTCAAACGCTTGAAGATTGTTACGCCGAGATTCGGGGAATTCAGCAGGAAGCCCGCAAGGACGGTTTCAAAAAGCAACCCGTCTGGCCCATGATCATCTTCCGCACGCCCAAAGGATGGACATGCCCGAAGGAAGTGGATGGAATTCCGGTAGAAGGCACATTCCGTGCGCACCAGGTCCCGCTCGCAACGGTCAAAGACAATCCTGAACATCTCAAGATCCTTGAAGCATGGATGAAAAGCTACAAGCCAGAGGAACTCTTCGACAGGGACGGCAAATTCATTGAAGAACTGTCGGCCCTCGCGCCTGTGGGCAATCGACGCATGGGCGGCAATCCCCACGTGAATGGAGGGCGCGAGCTGATCACCCTGGCGCTGCCCGACTTCACAGATTATGCGCTTGAGATCCCCGGCCCCGGCCAGGTTCTGGCCGAAGCTCCCCGCAAGCTGGGAGATTTCTTCCGCGATATCTTCAGAACGAATCTGACAAACTTTCGCATGTTCTGCCCCGATGAATCGAATTCCAATCGCCTGAACTCCATCTTCGAGGCCACGAAGCGTTGCTCAATGGCCGAAATTGTTTCGATCGACGATGAACTGGGTCCGGATGGCCGCGTCATGGAAGTGCTGAGCGAGCATCTCTGCCAGGGATGGCTGGAAGGCTACCTGCTGACGGGCCGTCACGGCATGTGGTCTTCCTACGAAGCCTTCGCCCAGGTGGTTGATTCGATGACCACTCAACATGCCAAATGGCTGGAGCAGTGCCGCGAGTATCTTTGGCGCAGGCCGTTGGCGTCTCTCAATGTCCTGCTCACAAGCCATGCGTGGCGCAACGACCACAATGGCTTCAGCCACCAGGCAACCGGATATGTCGACAATGCACTGGCGCGCAGGAGCGAAGTGATCCGCGTGTACTATCCACCGGACTCCAACTGCCTGCTCAGCGTCTTCGACCATTGCCTGCGCAGCCGCAATTACGTGAATGTTGTCACCTGTGGCAAGCAACCGCAACTCCAATGGCTCAACATGGATGAGGCTCTCGAACATTGCTCGCGCGGCGCATCCACGTGGAAGTTTGCAACCAACGATGAAGGCGGGGAGCCCGATGTGGTACTGGCGTGCGCCGGTGATGTGCCAACGATCGAGACCTGCGCGGCATCATGGCTGTTACAGAAACATGTGCCCGGGATCAAGGTACGCGTTGTCAACGTTGTCGACTTGATGACCCTGATGTTCCCCGACAAGCATACGCATGGGATGGACGAAATGTCGTTCAATGCGCTCTTCACTGAAAATGCGCCGGTGGTCTTCGCCTTCCACAACAATCGCTGGCTCATTCACACCCTGGTTCACGGGCGCGCCAACGAGGGCCGCTTCCATGTGCACGGCTATATGGACCGCGGTACGACGACAACACCATTCGACATGGTGGTTCTTAATGAAATGAGCCGCTTCCATCTTGCACTCGATGCGTTGAAGCACATCCCGCGTCTCCGGCTGCAAGCCGAGAAAGCCATCAACTTCTTCAACCAGGAATTACAACGCCACCACGACTATATCCGCGAAAACCTGGAGGATATGCCTGAGATCAGGAACTGGCAGTGGACGAAGGACTTCAGCGATGCCACCGCTCCGGCTCCGCTTGCCAAGGGGCATCCCGAGAAGGCGATGTTCACCGACAGTTAGGCACTATTCGGTTGAAAGCAAGGCGGAGGCCGCCATCGCAAAGAGGTTGCGATCGCGGTCTCCGCTTCTTGGACTCGCTTCAGAGGGGGAGAAATTGAACGATCCGAAGTCACCATCCGATTGGTTCAAGGTTGATGGAGTTGATGAGCTAGTCGAGTTGGCGCTCAATCTTCACTGGTCCTGGAACCATGCTGCGGACGAGTTGTGGAAAGCGCTCGACAAGGACCTCTGGGCAGGCACGCAAAACCCATGGGTTATCCTGCGCACGGTCTCTCGGGAAAAAATCACGGCTGCCTTAGGCACGCCGCAGTTTCGACAGAAACTTGACAGTCTGCTCCAGCAGAATCGGGAATCCTATCAGGCCGACGCGTGGTTCCAACACAAACATCGCGACGCCGCACTCTCCACGATCGCGTACTTCAGCATGGAGTTCATGCTAAGCGAAGCATTGCCCATCGCCGGGCCTGGAAGCAGGAAGTAAAGAACAGGCGAGCCGTAGGAACATGCAGCGCGCAACACAGGAACCACACCGCGCAAATATTCCCGACAAGGCCACCTCCTCCTCATCGCTCAACAAGAAGGGCATTGGAGCATGGCTTGAGATTTTGAGGACGACGATCCTGTCTGCAGGTCAACGCTTGACGGGCAGAACCCGAAGAAGGGGGCGCTATGAGTTTTCATGGGAAAGACGATAGAAGACGCGTCGCAACAGGGGCACGGGTGTCGTTCCCCTTCATCCTGTTTAGCGCGGCGCTCCTGGTCTCTCCGTTGCTGCAACTGCGCGCAAGTTCACAGCAACCCGGCGCTTCCACTGCGCCTGGCAACGCCCCGCTCAGCGGAGAACAAGTCGTAGACAACCTTCTAGCGATGAATTTCGAGCGCGCTCATGCGCTGCACGCATACCAGGGGACCCGAAATTACCTGTTGCAATACCACGGGTTTGCGGGCTCACGCCTCGCGGAGATGGTCGTGGACCTAAAGTACCAATCACCCGGAACGAAGGAATTCACGATTCGATCTTCCGCCGGATCGAGGCTGATTATTGACAATGTATTCAAGAAACTCCTGCAGGCCGAACAGGAAGCGCTCGGCGTGGAGGCTCAAAAGCGCACGGCTCTGAACAGGGATAATTATGATTTCACCCTGGTTGGATACGACAGTAAGCCCTCCGGCTCAATGTATATTCTCGGCGTGAAGCCAAGAACGAAGGGAAAGTTTCTATACAGCGGCAGAATCTGGGTGGACGCCGAGGATTTTGCGGTAACCCGGTTGGAGGCCGAGCCTGCAAAAAATCCTTCGTTCTGGACGATGCGCAGCGAAATCGAAGAAGCGTACATGCAAGTGGGAGACTTCTGGCTCCCTGAGCGCAACCATTGCATCACCAAAATCCGGTTTGGGGGAAGCGCGGTATTAACGATTCAATACCAGAACTACAAAATCACGAACGCCGATGCGATCTCAAGACTGCGATGAAATTACTGGGTTGGGCATCGTACGCGAGCCTTACATTTCACGGCTCATTCGGCATCCAGTCCGAACTGGGAGAGCTTGCTGCGAGTGGATTTGAAGTCTGTATGGAGTATGCCTTGAATTCCCAGTCCCTCCGCGATCTGCACAAACATCGGAGTATTGTCGACGAAGACAGCTTGCGCAGGCGGTACCTGGGCGATGTCGAGAGCTAGCCGGAAAATGTCCACATCGGGCTTACGAATGTGAACGAAGCAGGACGATATGAAGCAGTCCGCCAATCTGTCCAGCTTGAACCGTTCGATCCGATATGCATTCAGCTCACGTGCTTCATTGCTGACGATCGCTATCTTCAATCCGAAATTATGCTTTAGCCGAGCGATGAGCTCGATCATTTCCGTGAAGGGCTTTGATTGCGCGAACATGAAGCGCTGAAATTGATGGCGAGTGAAGGGCCGCCGCTGGTGGAAGACAACCAGGTTCAAATATTCTTCGAGCGTGATCTTGCCTTCTTCGAACGTCTCGAATGTGAGGCGATGGCGATCCTCCATTTCGGCCCATTCCAGATTGAAGCTCTTTGCCGCCCGCCTCCGCGCCAGATGATCCCAGCCATCGGTGAGAAGAACGCCGCCTATGTCCAGAAATATGCATGTGACGTTGCTTGATTTCTTCATCAGCCCTCCTTACGTCGGCGGCTCGAAGCAGTATTCTGCGCGCTTCTTATTCCCTCACTATCAAGAGATTTACACCTTCGCCCCAGGCGCATCAGCGGCCGCTTCAGCGGGGAGTTTCTGCGGCAAATCAAGGCGCGCCACGCCAATCCGGTTGTCCGCCATGCCGTAGTAGACGTCAAAACGGTCTGGAGTTCCAAGATCATCGCGCCGGTCGATGCCTGTGGGGAAAACAACGTTGGCAACAGTCCCATCGCGCTCTTCGGGAAGCGAGGGTGTCAACACCGGTTGCACCGAGCGATAGCGAATCAATCGCGGATGCTGCTTTGAGAGCACCATCACTCCGGCCGAGTAACACAAATGTTGACCACCGGCGCCATTCTCCGCCTCACTCACACCGTGGTAAACAATCAGCCATCCGTGTTTGGTCAGGATGGGCGGAGTCCCGGCGCCGATCTTGAGCCGCTCCCATGGCGATACCGGAGTTGCCAACCGGTGATGAGATGTAAACCGACTCAGCCGCTCAGGTTCAGGGCCCTTCAACGCGGGAGGGCAATAGGAAATCCAGATACTCTCATGATCAAGATCCACCTCACGAGACTCACGATGGCGAGCAGTCTCTTCTGGACGAGTGCCTGGGAAGAGCGGACGGTGGAGCATACCGAGCTCGAGGTGCCCGGCGGAATTCGGAATCGCGACAGGGAAGAGATTCGCATCCTTGTCATCCACATTGCACAAGTCGATACCGTGCCAATGAGCGTAGGTGGCAAGCCCAAGACGCTTCCAGTGGAAGAGATCCTCGGATTCTGCCAGCGCAATTCTCGGTCCCATCGGTGAGAATGCCGTGTAAGACATGATGAAGCGTTGGAGTGGCTCCACATAAGTGACTCGGGGATCTTCGCAACCACCTCCGCCGTCAGACCGCCGCTCATAATCGGCTTCGGGCTCCAGTGCGATGCCAAGCCTTTCGACGCTTGCCGGGTCGCCGGCCTCATTGAATTTCACTCGGGCGATGCCGATGCGCGAGTAATTCCCTTTCGCGACCAGCCGCGGAAAGAGGTAGAGCTCACCGTCAGGTCCGCGTGCGGCAGCGGGATTCAGAACGCCCTCTGCTTCCTGAGCGTTGCCAGCCTCCGGTTCCATGAGCATCCCCAGGCGGTGAAGCTTGAAGTCGCTCATCGGTACTCCTCATGCTGTCGCACTTGACACCTCAAAGGGTTGCACCTGCTGACCGTCATCCAAACAAGCGATGATCGCTTCGACGACACGCTTGGTCTCATCCGGACCTCGAACCGGAATGGAAATCACACCTGCCTGCTCGGCCGGGTAGTCATTTCCGCCCACGAACAAAGCATCTCCCACGTAAATCATTTCCTTCACAGAAATGCCGAGTGTTTCCTGCAGCTTTTTGATCCCGTAAGCTTTGTCAATGCCCGGTTTGGTGACATCAATGGATGTGGCACCCCCGAGCCGCACCGAGAACTCGGGAATCAGAGTGTCGAGAATCGCTTTGATTTTCTTCCGCTTGGCGAAATCCGGGTCCCATTTCTCCTTCTCTGCCAAAGGAGCCTGCTGGCCCAGTGCGGAATAGGTTACCTGGCTGCCACGATCTTCAATGGTCTCTCCCCATGTCTTTTCGACAGAGAAGCCTGCGTCTGTGGTGGCTTTTTTCAGTGAGCCAATGATCTTCTTTTTTTGTTCCGCAGTAAGATTTTCAGAGTAGAGCTTCTTCCACTCCTCGTTGTATTGAAAGAATTCTGTGCCGCAGGTGGGTAGAATCGATAGGTTTCCAAGGCGGTCATCTTTGGGAAGATTGGAGAGCACCTGCTTTTCAAACTGCAGCCAGGCACCTCCGGAGATGATCGCAACCTTGACGACGCCGAGCAGATCATGCAGCAGGGACGCCATTTCTGCATCCAGGGACGACTTGCTTGCGGCGAGCGTTCCGTCGAGATCAAAGACAACCAGCTTTTTCACCATTCATCCACCTCAAACTTCATGTAGTCTCAATTCAAGTCTGCGACCACTCTGACTCTGTCGTTATTGGCCGGTTTACGACGATTCGGGCAACGCGATCTCCAACAAGGTGACTGCATTGTCGGGGCGAAATTCACATGCGCCGAGCTCCGCAGGCAAGAGCCATACTTCGCCTTTGCCTACAGCGTAGAGAGTTCCCTCGTGTGTTACCTGACCTGAACCTTCAATGCAAACCAACACGCGCGGCTCTTGTTTTGCGCCAACCGGGAACGGCGCTTGACCGCGCAATCGCCACAGCAGAAAAGGTTCGCAATCAAAGAGTCTCTCGCGCTCCACGGGTGTGGTGGTCACTACAACAGGAGTCACGAGACCACTTTTGCAGTCCGCAAAATCAACGCTGGCAAGCGCCTGATCGACCTGGAGTGGCCGCGGCTGACCAGTCTTTGCGTCGACATGACCCCAATCGTAAAGGCGGAATGTCACATCGCTGTTCTGCTGAACCTCAAAAACCACGACATCGTCGCCCAGAGTGTGAACCGTTCCCGCAGGGATGAATACGGCATCGCCGGCCTTCGGGGCAATACACACGAGGTGGTCGGCAATGGTGCCGTTATCGAGAGAGTGCCGCAGTATGCAGGAAGTTGTGCCTGGTCTCAGGCCGGCATAGATATGGCTTCCTTGCTCAGCATCGATGACAACCCAGGCTTCAGTCTTTGCGGTGTCGCCGGCAGGAATCAGCTCAGGGTGCGCAGCGCTCGGATGCACCTGCACTGAGAGCATTTCGTGTGCGTCCAGAAACTTGAGCAGCAGCGGAAAGCGGGTGAAGCGCGAAGACAGCTTGCCCATCAGCTGTACGCGAAACTGCTGCATCATTTGTCCAAGTGTCTGGCCCTTAAGCGGTCCATTCGCAACCAGGCTTTGGTAGTCGGTGCGGTCGCTCAGCACCCACGCTTCGCCGATAGGTCCATCGCCCGGAAGCGGCGCGGAGATCAAGCTTGCCAGGCGACGACCGCCCCACAAACGATATTGATAGATCGGTTCGAACCGCAGAGGATATAGCTGCGTTTTATCCATTGTGCCCGTCTTTCACTATCGACAGCTTCAATTCTGAGAAGGTGTTGTTGCGAATGCCATGGACCTGCCCACCCGAGTAACACCGTATTGACGCAGCAGGCGAGGCGGGATTCAATTCGCGGCAGGCGCCGGCATCGCAGATTGCCGATGGCCATTGGGAACCCAGGCCAGGTCGCCACTAAACACGTAGACAGACAAGGCCGCGGCCATCAGAATCGCGCCTACCCAGAAGCGCCAGTCTCGATGCATGCGCCGCCAATATGGACCCGGACCCGGTTCGCCGCCGTCGCCACTATTTCCTTCATGGTTGTGCTTGTTTCCTGTCATTTTGTCTCCATAGCCGGGGAATACACGCACCTATGCTCATGTGCGATTGCCGCCACTGACGCAGCCATTCATCAGGACTTGACTTCGACCGAATCCCACCTCAGCAGAAAGCTGCGCGCGGGTGGCAGAGTCCTGCGTGGAGCTTCGAGGGGATCTTTTGATTGAGGTGTGACTCTCTCAACGGCTGTTGCGTGCATGGTCTATTCCTCCGCCAAGCCGGAATTGGTCATTCGACTCGTATGTGGCACGCTGCTGCGCGGCCCGCACAAGTACTATCCAAGACTGGGCGACCAGGAGTCCGATCAATTTTGAACAGAATCCTATCTGGTTCGTTGTCTAAGATTCATCAGTAATGAGATCGGTTCTGGACGAAGACAGCTCTGTTTGCCGACTCTTCACCGGTAACTGAAGTCCTCGGGATCGGTTCTTAGTCGCCAAGTCAGCTTCTTCTGGATGCCGCTCCACGAGCGGCCTAACCGAGCATGCAGCCGACGATGCCGGAATAGAAACGGACGACGCGGCGAAGAATAGGCTCACGCAATTGTTTACTACTCGGAAGAAGCAGGCCAAAGAGTTGCCCACTTCTTCAAGACCAGTTAACTTTGAGAATTCAAAGTGGAGCGCTCGCTTGGTTCCCACGCAGGAGCGCAAGCAGCGCCTTATCGCCTCTGCGCGGTAGGTGCGTCATTTTGACCATCTTCCAAGATCAATGTTGTTCCATAATCAAGACTGATGGAACCCTGGCGGCTGGATAACAATCTTTCCCATAAATGCGATTGCCGCGTGGATTCAATCGGCGTTCCGCCCGATGCACAAATACTCGATGCACAAGAACCCGTTCAGTAACGGATGGCCGCAAGCAACCTGCGCACGCAGCTGCGATGCAGTGGAGCTCAACACAAGATGAAACCGCGGCGATTCCAGATGCGCATCCTGCTGGCGCTTGTGCTGCCGGCCCTTCTCTTCGGCAGTCGCGCGAACGCATATACCCTCCTTACCCACGAAGAGCTCATCGATCTCAACTGGCAGTATTCCATTGTTCCACTCCTGCTCGGCCGCTATCCCGACCTGACACCAGCACAACTCGACGAGGCGCGGGCTTATGCGTACGGTGGCAGCGTGATCCAGGACATGGGTTACTATCCGTTTGGCGACAAGGCTTTCTCAAACCTGACCCACTACGTGCGCTCGGGCGACTTCGTGGTGAGTCTCTTTCGCAATGCGCACGACGCCGATGAGCTTGCGTTCGCTGTGGGCGCGCTGTCTCACTACGTGGGCGACTCCATCGGCCACTCCGAAGCGACAAATCTTGCCGTCCCCGTGGAGTTCCCCGGACTGCGCACGAAATACGGTCGCGAGGTAAACTACGCCGAGGGCGAGCACCAGCATGTACAAACCGAATTCGCGTTTGACATTGACGAGATCGCGCATCACCGCATGGCCCCCGTCCGCTTCCTTCGCCACATTGGGCTCAAGGTGCCGGTGAAACAGCTTGCGCTTGCTTATTACCAGACCTACGGACTGCCCAACGAGTTCTCACCCAGGCGGCAGCGCTTCAATGTTCGTGAATACCGTTTCATGGTGCATACCTTCTTCCCCCGAGTCGCCTACGCCATCACGCTCCTGCATCGGCACCACGAGCCGGCAGAGCCGGAGACGCCGGATGCGGCGGCCATCGACAAGGAAGTGGCCCGGGTGGCCGCGGAAAACGACTGGCAGAAGTATGGCCGCCATGCGGGAATCGGAACCTACGTTCTGGCCGGCTTTCTGTTTATCCTGCCCAAGTTCGGCCCACTGAAGCTGATCGACGTGAAAGGCCCAACCCCGGCAACAGAGGCCGCATACCTGCACAGCGTGGTGGAGTCCACGTCGACCATGCACTGGATGCTCGCGCGGTTTACGCCTCCCGCGACGGCGCAGACGTCCACGGCCCAAGCAGGCGACCCTGTTTCGAGAAATCAGTCTCCGCAAGCGATTCCGGCAATCATGACCGCTACCCCGTACACGCTGCTGCGTTCCGGCGACCCGCTTCATCCCTTGCCCAATCGCGACCTCGATACAGGTCGAGTGGTCGAGCCCGGCGGCTATTCGCTCACCGACCGTACCTACGCCAATCTCCTCCACCGTCTCACGCGCCAGCCCACGCAGCCCATCCCGCCCGGAATCAAGCAGGACGTCCTGGCCTACTATGCAAACCCCAGCGCGCCCATCACAACCAGGCAGAACCCGGCGCAGTGGGCCCAGGTCCAGGCCGATCTCGCAACCCTCGCCGCCATGCCCACTAGCACAGAGCCGCAGCCGTATCCCACGTATGGCGATGAGGCAGCCGCCAGCGCGGAGTAGGCACTGCGCGTGCCATTCCTCCCGTCGAGGACCTGATGATTGTCCGCCATGTCCTGCGGCTGCCGGCGAAGTAATCTGCCACCATGTTGTGCTGGTCGGCGGCCATGTGGAATCTTGCTCGATAAATACAGGGATCGCGGGATTCCGTTCAAACCGCCAGCTGAATCGAAGAGATCCCTACATTACGTTTGCGTCCCGCACAAGTTTTGTCCGTCGTTCCTCGTAATCCTCGCTGGTGATCTCTCCGGCGGCATATCTCCTCTTCAGGAGTTGCAAAGGCGATTGCATCACCCGGTAAGTGGAGCGGCGCATCGGCATCATGAATGATAAGAAGAGCATCCAAAACAATATCCAGAAGATCCACCAGATCCAGTGCATTCCAGCAAAATAGTAAAACATCCCTTAACCCCCAAAGTGTGCGGTTGATCATTTCTCGCCTGGTGCCCGTGAGTCAGGAAATATCTTCACCGGATAGCGCGAGCCTGCTGCCTGGACATCGAGTGACGAATTGCCAAACCGCTGACGGCCGCGTCATGGGTTTGAAATGCAATACGAAACCGAGTGAGTAGAATCTACGGCGGGCAACCGTGATTTGGCTGTACAAAATTGAACATGATTCGCCATTGAATTGCAGGCAATCTCAATATGCCAAGATGCATTTGTGCTTAGCGATTCCGCTCTCGAGTCTCTTCTCGGTCGCCGTCGGCTTGGTAGCTTTATAGGCAATCGAACAGCTTGGCAGGGACGTATAAGATTGCTCAGCGCCTTCAAATTACCCGTGCAAGACTGCAGATGTAACAGGCAGAACGTCTCTTCGAAGATGGTGAACACAATGTCCAAGAACAACTACGACTATGCAGCGGACTTGCATATCTACGCAGCCCACGCCCACACCGCCGCAGCTGCCGCGCACCACCGTGGCGATCACGAAGCCGCGGAGGAATTGAGCTCGAAGGCTCAGGAATACTCGATGGCAGCTTCCGAGAAAACGTTTGAGGTTGCGAAGCAAATCCAGGTCCCGATGAGGGCTTAGATTGCTTTTGATCACCAGCCGACAATCATGGGAGATATGCGAAATGGCCGCTTCAAGTACGTCTTTGAGTTCGCAATCACACCGACTCATCTATCCCGAAGCCCGGCGCATGATTTTCGGAGTCGATTCAGCTTCCTCTCTTCAGGTGGTCCCTCGTCCACGACACCCGATCCGGATCGCGGTGATCGGGAACCACCTGCCGAGACAGTGTGGAATTGCGACTTTCACGACGGATTTGTGCAACGCGATTGCTGCCGAATACGGAGCCGCCCAACTATCTGTGGTCGCAATCAACGACGGGCAATCCTCCTACCAATACCCCGAGCGAGTGCGATTTGAGATTAGCGAAGGCGATCTCACGTCCTACAGAGCGGCCGCAGAATTCTTGAATGCGGAAAATGTCGATCTCGTGTGTTTACAGCATGAATACGGCATTTTCGGCGGCAAATCCGGGAACTACATCATTGAGTTGCTCAAACACCTCAAGATGCCAGTCGTCACAACCCTGCATACGGTGCTTCGCGAACCGAATCTGGACCAACGGGTTGTGATGCACAAGATTGCCATACGCTCCGAGCGCCTCATCGTCATGAGTCAACACTCTTCGCGAATCTTGCAGGAGGTCTTCATGGTGGCGGCGGAGAAGATCGATCTTATTCCTCATGGCATCCCCGACCTGCCTTTTGATCAACCGGATCTCTACAAAAATCGCTTCTCGTGCCAGGGCAAGCGCGTCCTTCTCACGTTTGGGCTGCTTTCCCCAAACAAAGGATTCGAAAGCGTGATCCAGGCCATGCCCGGCATCCTCGCCAGTCACAGCGATGCTGTCTATATGATTGCGGGCGCCACTCACCCGCACGTGCGAGCCCGTGAAGGGGATCGCTACAGGCTCGAGTTACAGGCCCTGGCGAAGAAGCTGGGAGTAGAACGGCAGGTTCTGTTCGTTAATAGGTTTGTGGCGCCCGAGGAGATGGCTGCGCTGGTCGGCTCGGCCGACATTTATGTCACGCCCTACTGCCACGAAGCGCAGGCGGTATCGGGAACCCTGGCCTACGCACTAGGTGCCGGCAAGGCTATTATCTCGACTCCATATTGGCATGCCGCAGAAGTACTCGATCATGGACGTGGAATTCTGGTGCCGTTTGAAAGTCCGGCGGCCATCGCAACAGCGACGATCACTCTATTGAATGATGACAATGCCCGCCAGGCGATGCGTGAGCGTGCCTACCTTTATTCTCGGCCTATGATTTGGAAGCGGGTTGCACAGTCCTATATGGCCGCCATTCTGCGAGCTCGCGTTCACCCTAGGGAGCGGGTTCGTCTTGGGTTTGCCATCCAGACAAACACAAGGGAAGCCGAACAGCGCATTGTGAATGCCTGAGCGATGAAGGACGCATTTTCTTCGCTATTGCCAGAAGTGTGAGCGCTTCGGACCAGACAAGCTGGAATGGATGCGCATTCTTCCTCGCAGAAAAAATCCCGGCCACTAGGCCTCGGATGGAATGAGCGACGCCAGTATAGAAGAAGTCTTGCCTTCAGGAGGATATCGCCCATGGATCGGCATCGGCCGGGTGGTATCTTGCCCGTTCCTTTGCACCCAAACAGGCTCTGGCGCTTTGGAGCGCTGCTTATTTGTGTTGTGCAGACTCTCAATTGCCTTCAAAAGAACTGCCACGCCGTTACCTATCTCGTAGAAAGCATCGGCCGTCACCCCATCAGGAACCTGGTGTCCGCAGAATGCACCACTCATCGCGATCACACGGACGATGGGGAATTGCAGGCGGACTACAGGTAGCAATTCAAACCCGGACATACCCGGCATGTTGAGATCGGAAAGCAGAGTTTCTGGAATCTCCTGGTTCATCTCGACCAGGGCAGCTATGCCATCCGCCGCACACCGTACCCGATGTCCGAGTTCCTTGAGAATCTCTGCGAGGGAGGTTCGAACGGATTCCTCATCCTCGACGATCAAGATGGAGGCTTTGAGATCTGGCATTTGTGGCTCCGATAAACACAATTGATCCTGGGCGCCAGTATCTCAGTGCTTGATTTTCAATACTGTTCCCTTATGGCCGCCATTTCCGGCCTTGGCAAGATTTGACCGGCGTTTTGGGGCACCGAGGACGCGAGGCTTCACTGCGTTATCGCCAGGCATTTGATCATGAAGAACCACTTTCAGCAAGGACTTGTGCACTTGAATACGGCCGTTGTATTCGACAAATCCAAGCCTGCGGAATCGATTCATGAAGAAGCTGACGCGAGAACGTGTGGTCCCAATCATTTCCGCAAGTGTCTCTTGAGAGATCGGAGGAATCTGCGTTTCCGGCTCACCCGGCTCACCATATTCGGCCATCAAGAGAAGAATTCTTGCCAAACGCTTCTCACTCGAATTGAAGAGTTGATCGACGAGGTCGGCCTGGCTTCGCATACTTCGCGCCAGCAGAAACTTTACGAACAGGTCTGAGAGCTGAATTTCTCTGTGCATTACACTGATCATCTCCTCACGGCTTATCTTAAGTGCCGAACAGGAGGTGATCGCGGTGGCCGTGGATAGGCGCAATCCGGGCACGGCAGATAGGGCTTCTTCGCCCACAAATTCGTGCGGTACAAGCAGAGTAACCGTGGCTTCCTTGCCTGCGGCGGAAACGACGGTGATTTTTGCGCGGCCGTTTTGCAGATAGAAAACCGAGTCCGCTGGATCTCCCTGCGAAAAGAATGCCTGTTTCGGTTTCAGTTCAACGATCCTTCGGCCGAGGCCGGCGATGGAAAGGAATGCTGCGAGATCGAACGCGGGTGGAACAGTGGATGTCATCCCCAGGCCCCCTTTCAGCACCAAGGCATCGAATGCAGATGTCCCAGGCTCCGGACACAGGAATCGCTACACTCCTGTCGCTCGATCTTCTAATGAACGGCTTATGCCGTCTGTATCGTTCTATACACCGTATGTCGCCCGTCTCAAGAAAGTGTGATGCTGCAATTGATGAGATCGCTCGCCGTTAAGTCATTGAGGCCATAGAGGAGCGAAAGAAGATACAGAATGAGAACGTCGATTTCACAGAGCAGCAAATTGCATGTAGGTCAAAGTTGCTCAGCATGCTGCGCAGCCTCAAGCCACAATAAGGCATGAAAAAGTTCTGGATCGGTTTGGTTCTCCTTTTCTGCTTTGCAATGCCCTATGCGGCGCAAGGACAGGTCGTCGTGGTCATACACCACCCTCACCATCATCACCATCATCACCACCCCAATCTCAATCAGTAGTCCGCCACTGCGAAAAGGCGGATGTTCCCCGCGGTCGCAGCCGATCGTGCTATCGGATAAGTGTGTCGTGAAGAGCAAGGACCGTCGACGCCCGCTTCAGAACGTGGCGGAATTCAAGAAGACTGTCTGAGGAATTCAAGAGTTGTTGGCGGCGTTGAAAGACCTATTGAAAAATTGACGAACAATTATCACACCGAAGGACGAGCGAGGTTAACATCCAATGGAACAGTCTCGATTCGAACATGTGGGCCAACAGATCGACGACACAGCGCACAAGGCAACACGAGCGGCATCTGCTGTTGCCGATGCGCTGGAAGACAGTCTCATAGAAGCTCGGCGCGTGGCAAGAAACGGCGTCGAGGAGGCAACGGAGCTTCTCTACAAAACAAAGAGGCGCTTCGAACGCCACCCGTTTGAAACCGTCGCGATCACATTCGCGGTCGGCATTGCCGCAGGAACAGCAATCGGCTGGATGATGAAACGGGGAAAGTCGCAGCAACGGTGCGAATAGCGTGGATGTGCATCCGATAGCATGGGTTGGTTTATAAAGTCATCCAGTCGACGAACTCCCAATGGTCTCTGTCGGCACCAGCTTTCAATCTCGGCTCCGAGTCTGGAGCCTGGCAGAGCGGAGTTTTTCGAAGCGGCAAGTCCCTACGCACTCAGGATTCTATGGAGAATCGCAACGTGTACTCTCAGCCGATGGGTGGTAGAGGATCGAGAAATGGTGATGAAGTGCCTTTGAACCGAAAACCACCTTCGTTGGGTTAGTTACTTCAAATCACCCCGTGCCGCTATCGTACCGGCTGCGGTAGGTTTGCCTTTGAGTATCCATTCAAAACCCACGGCGATGATTGCGCCCAGCACGGGACCTGCGACGAAAATCCAGGTGGTGCTCATATCGCCACGGATCAGGTCGGGCGCAAAGGGGCGCACCGGGTTCATGGAGGCGCCGCTGATTGGCGCCGCCCAAAGGCCCGCCAAAGAGATGTAGCCGCCGACCGCGAGTGCACCATTGGAACCGATATTACGGGCGCCAGAGGCGGTGCCAAGAATCGTGCTGACCAACCCAGTCGTCAACAATACTTCCATGGCGAGCGCCGTGAATTCGCTCACTCCGGGACCCGGTGTTGTGGCGCCTAGTAATCCTTCTATACCGAAGAGAGACCGGAGGAAGGACGCCGCGGCGATGCCCCCGATGATCTGCGCCGTGATATACCCCGGCACCCTCGACCAGGGGAAATTCCGCCGCAGCGCGAATGCCAAGGTGACTGCTGGATTTAAATGGGCACCACTGACCGCGCCCATAAAATAGATGATCGCCATGACCATCAGGCCCGGTGCGAGAACCTTCATTCCCAGGGTAATCACTCCACCGCTCTGGGCACCGACGACCCCGGCGCCAGCTGCGACGACGACGAGGAGGAATGTGCCCCAAGTTTCTGCGAAAAGGCGACGCCACTCATGGCTAGATTCCAGGAAATCAGGAATCTCCGATCCGTATAGCATACGGTGTTGTGTTGTCGATTCGGTTCGCTCAGAGTGCATGATTTTCTCGCGCAACAGTTGTATGGTCACTATCCGGTCAGACAATCTTGCAGGGGATAACGGCATCCTCATCAAATGTGTAGACCGCGCATAGGCGGTGATAGCCGTCGGCGATAACCAGTTTGCCGTTGCGTTGGTCCCGGAACAGCAAGAGAGGCGAAAGTCTTTCGTGCCGAATCACTCTAGCTCGATCTTTCTCAACGTGAGAGTTACTGACCCCGAGCAGCGACAGCATGGAGGCTCGAAAAATGTCTTTTGCAGCGAATTGCGTCATCTCGGCGCGTTCCAATTTCTTAGCAACATTCTTTGACGCCTGTGGTCCCATAGTCAGACTCAGATATGAAATGGCCGCAGGATAATCCTGTTTCTGCGGCTCGCTTTGCCATAGGATGTTCGCTCTTTTGCTCAATGCGCTCCTTTCAATCGGCTGCGGTCCCGGAAAGTCCAATTTGGCCGGTTTGGGGTCTGGCCGTGATTCGGGCTCGCAAATTGTCGGCAAGAGCCCATAACATGCAGAAGAGACCATCTGCATCTTTGATTGTCGAGCTTCCCGGGTGGCGACATGCGCTTCTGGTTGAAGGGCAATCACTAACCGGGCATCAATAACTTGCGCGATACCTCCGGCAGCCTGAAGTATTGAAAAGAAACGATACGGAAAATCGGGAAACCTGTACGGTGGAGCAGGTGCGGAGTGGAATCGGGCGCTCGGAATCTGGACAATCGCGCTCCACTTGCGCGAGTCATGACCCAATGGTTTCCCTCCACACTTGCCCAGATGCCCGCAGAATCCTGCGCGGATTCATTGGGAAGATTACTTCTTCGGTGGCTCCTCCTTTTGCTGCTGTGGCGCCTGACGCTGCGGAGCGGCCTGGTGCTGCTGCTGTTGCTCGCGTTGCGGAGCGGCCTGGTGCTGCTGCTGTTGCTCGCGTTGCGGAGCTGCCTGACGCTGCTGCTGTTGCTCACGTTGTGGGGCGGCCTGACGCTGCTGTTGCTGTTGCTCGCGTTGCGGCGCGGCCTGACGCTGCTGCTGCTGCTGCTCGCGTTGCGGCGCGGCCTGACGCTGTTGCTGTTGCTCGCGTTGCGGCGCTGCCTGACGCTGCTGCTGCTGCTGCTGCTGTTGCTCGCGTTGCGGCGCGGCCTGGTGCTGCTGCTGTTGCTGCTCGCGTTGCGGCGCGGCCTGGTGCTGCTGCTGTTGCGCAGGTTGTGGGGCTGCCTGACGCTGCTGCTGTTGCGCTACAGCCCGATTGGTTGACCGCAAAGCTGCTGGGGCACTCACGTTGCGATCTGCCGCAAGCGGCCTGGCGACGGCCAAACTGGCTGGCCGGCCATGGTTGACACTCGCAAACTGAGCGCGGTTCGTGCTGGCCGTCCGCTCATTCTGTATTTGTGCCCCCATCCGGGGAGTGTGCTGTTGATGCAGCGCCGCCAGTTCCGCGGGCCGCGCTCGCACATGCAGTCCACCTGATCCGCCGTTGTAGCTCACGCGAGAGCCGCGCTGATCATTGCTCGCAGGGTGGTTATAGATGTATCGCGCCCTTGAGCCGTTCATATTGTTGAAGGAGCGGTTGTAGTTGAAGTGGCCGCCACCCCAATAGCCGCCTTGGTAGCCGTAGCCGATGTACCCAAAGCCGTAATCGATACCGCCATAGTATCCGACGTACTGGCCCCAATAACCAGGGTAAAACCCGTAGGAATTGTTCCAGTATCCCCAGTAGCCTGGGGTCCAGAGAGCGCCCTCGTACGGAGCCTCCACCCATGCGCCGGGTACCCAGTAATAGCCGTATCGACCCCAGGCCCAGTATCCGGGTGTCCAGAGATAACCGTCGCCGGGAGCGGGTGGCTGATCGTAGTCGGGCAAGGGCGGCGGCGGCTGGGCAGCAGTGTATTCCGGCTGCTCTCCGTAACCCGGATCATACGAGCCCTGGTCCGATGTTGGGGGATAGGAGTCGTTTGCCTCGGGCGGCGGAGCGCTTTGCTGAGCGCTGGAAGTCACTGGCGCCTGCGCGTCTGAGTTCGCGGCAAACGGGGCGGAATTATCTGCCGCCGGGTCCGAGGCCTGATCCTGCGCGCCCGGCTGGCTGCTATCCGCGGCCACCAGGCTTGGATCCTTGTGGCATCCGGTGGTGAAGAGTACCGCCACCAAGGCAAGCAGTGGCAATTGTCCAAATCTGAGCGTCCGGTTCATTTCACCCTCCAGTTGGATGGAGGATATCCGAGAGGGAGGTCCAAAGACCGTTCTCTTTTGACCAGTTGGTGACGCCTGGTCGACCACACCGGTCCGGCGCGTTCAGCGCACTGTTAGGGCCTGGTTGACTCGCCCTCTCTGATATTGAGGATTAGGGTGACAGTGTGATGGACGTTATCCATTTGCGGGCGCGGAATCGCTCCGAAGTGAACATAGCCTTTCGACGCGTAGAGTTTCTTCAGACTGTCCAGCCCTTTACCGATGGCCGTCGCGTTGAACAGGTCGCCGGGATGAAGCGGGAATTGCTGGATGATTTCTTCGACCGGGATGGCTCGGTTGCCTTCAATCTCAATCCGATCGAGAGTGTACCGGGAGCCCGCCGAAACCTGGGCGGAAACATCGACGGACTGCGGCGGCTGACCCGCTGGCGTGGCCGTCGGTTGTAAGATTTCTGCTCTTGCTTCGGCGTAACCTCGGTCGCGCACGTTCTGCCGGATGCGCTCCATCAGTTCCTCGAGCGGATACGTGCCTCCCTGGTACGCCTGAACGATCTCAAGCCGGTCAGATTCGGGCAGGTCATTCGATTGAATGGTCAACGAGCGCACTTGCACGGGAATGTTCACGGTCGAGGATGCGCTCTGAGATGGGCTTGTCGACCTGGCAGAAGAGCCCTGACTCGACGTAGTTTCCTGCTGTAACGTTGCTGACTGGGCTCGCGCAGATCCCCAGAAGGCGAGTCCAGCGGTGGCGGCGACAAGCACCAGCAGGATTGCGGCCGGCGTGCGCGGGAAAACCGCCGATTGTTTCAAATCGAGCAGACGGGCGATTCTCATTTTCAACACTCCTCCTGTGGCGCCAAAAGCACCGGCAGGCACCGGGCTCCGGCGTTCTTCAAGAAAGCTCAGCGCTTTGGCATATGCAAGCGGGTCGCCGCAGACCGCAACCGCTAGATCGTCGCAGCAGTGTTCACGCTCGCGCCGAATCTGACTTGACACCCACCAAACTGCGGGATGATAGAAGAGCATAGTTTCAACCATCGACTGGAACAAGCTGACCAGATAGTCGTGGCGAAGAATATGGGCGAGTTCATGCGCCAGGATCGACTCAATCTGCAGAGGCGACATGCCGGCCATACACCCAACGGGCAGAAGAATTGCCGGCTTGAGCCAACCGATCACCGCAGGTGCCTGGACGCGCGCCGAATTCAACAGCTGGACGGCTCGCTGAATGCGGAGCCGGGCACGAAGGGTGCCCAAGACATGCCCAATTTCCGCCGGCACCGATTCAACGGCGAGGGATTTCATTCTCCTCGTCGCAGCGAGACCTAGATTGAGGCGGCACAGCAAGACCAGCACGCCAGCGAACCAAAAACCAATCACTACAAGTAGTGATTGGTTGAGAATTTTCTCGAACTGAAGGATCAACGGCTCAGCGGGCTGGTCAACACTTTTGTTCAGCGCGTGACCAAAATCCGCGGCGGCAGCCACAATTGCAAACCGTTGCGGATTCGCTGCCAGGACGCAAAACGTAATCGCGGGCAGCACAATCATCAGCGCCATTGCGGCGCAAGCCATTGCGTAGCGCAGCCGAGAAGCCCGCAAAGGAACAAGGCCCCGCGCGCAGGCAAGAACGATTGCCACAATTGCGCCCTGCCAGCAGAAATCAAGAAGCGTCCACCCCAGTGCATGTACCAGAGGAAGTGCGGACAGGTGTACTACGGCTATCATGCTTTCCCCTTTTCAAATTCGTCGAGCATTTCACGAATTTCAGCGAGTTCGGCCCGGGAGATGGGTTGCGAGCTCAGGGCACCCAGAACCAAGTTCTTGGCGGAACCGTCGAACGCGCGTGCCAGCAGGCTCCTGGTCAAGCGTCGCTGCGTTTGCTCTCGCTGGATCCGCACTTCATACACATGCGATCGATAACGTTCGTTCCGTTTCAGTAAACCCTTGTCAACCATCACCTGCATTTGCTTGAGGGTGGTCGTGTAGCCCGTCCGTTTGCTGCACAAACCCATGTGGACATCCCGTACCGTACTCGGTCCGCGATTCCACATGATCTGCAGTATCGCCAGCTCCGCTTCGGTGGGCAGTGGGAGTCTTCTGTCCGGTACAGCCAGTTTCGCCATGAAAGAGATAGTAGTACGACTCTTCTCGTATGTCAATACGATAAGAGTCGTACATCTATCGTCTCTCGGCCGACAGCTCTGGAGAGCCATTCCCTACACGTCGATTTGCAGGGCCGGAAGGCACATGGATACCGTTGAATACGAAATAGACTTCTTAGTCGCTCTCGAATAGATCGCGAAAGGTATCGGCAGCTTTGTCCGTCCAAGGGTCGTCGCCGTACGAAGTAACTTGTCCGCGATTGGCTGCCGCCATCGCCTCCCATGCCTCGGGACAGATTCCGGCGTAGTTGTCGCCGGCAAACTGCTGCTGGAGATGGGGCGCTTCTATATCAAACATGTGGGCCTTGATTTCGCAAGACGAAGACGGTGGTGGAATGCGGCACTACTTCAAGCCCTTTTGTTTCAAACATACGCTTTGAATAGAAGCTTTTCTGGAATCTTGCTAGAATTGCTTCATATATTTGCATAATTGATGCATGCCGAACCACTTTTGCTGCAATGAGATTTTCGCACGGAAGAATGGCGATTGCGTGGAATTCAGGCGTGCTCATCCGCTTCCTCCAACGATCGCATGCCCAAGTCGCCCGGACCAAATGAGGGCGAAGTGTTCTTTTGCATTGCACTTCTGCTCGTGTAAGTAATTGAGTCGAATCGAGCGGGTTCAGCATGGGATCATCGACATTATCGAAGCTGCGCGCCGAAGGAGATTGCTGATGCGATCGTATTTCTTTGCAGCGATCAGGCCAGCTTTATTCATGGCCAGGTCATCGAGGTCAACGGCGGGTTCCTCATGGGCCAGGTGAAAGCGGGGCTCAGCTTTTCGCGCGGGATTGAAATGCACCAACCTGGTTGTTCTTTCAGATGACAAATATGACAACTGAAACACTCAAAAATGCCGAAACCGCTCCGCACCTTCGGAGAGTCCTTACCCTTTGGGATCTGATTTTCTACGGCCTGATCCTGATCCAGCCCACGGCCCCTATCCCGCTTTTCGGTGTGGCGCAAAAACTCTCGAATGGGCACACCGTTACAACCATTCTTGTTGCCATGCTGGCCATGATGATCACGGCTTTCAGCTACGGTCGAATGGCAAGCGTTTATCCATCGGCAGGCTCCGCCTACACCTATGTGGGCAGAACCATCAGCCCGCATGTGGGCTTCCTGATTGGCTGGGCAATGCTGCTTGATTACATTCTGCAGCCGCTGCTGTGCACCATATGGATTGCCGCAGCCATTCACAGCCGTTACGCTCCTCAATTGCCTTATCCAATCGCGGCCATTCTGATTGGGACATTTATCACCTTGCTGAATCTTCGCGGCATCAAATCATCGGCGCGCGCCAACAAGGTTCTGCTGGTTGCAATGAGTGTTGTGATCGCGGCGTTTCTCTGGTTGGCCGTACGTTTTCTGTTGAGGACCGGAAGCTGGGGCGCGCTGTTCTCGATTCAGCCGTTCTATGACCCCGTCACATTCAACGGGCACCAGATCTGGATGGCCACATCCTTTGCAGCTCTTACGTATATCGGTTTCGATGGAATCACGACTCTGTCGGAAGAAGTGCATAACCCGAAGCGCAACGTTCTTCTCGCCACGGTTCTTGTGTGCCTGTTCACGGGCATCTTTAGCGGTGTTGAAGTTTACCTTGGCCAGCGGGTTTGGCCGGATTGGCACAGTTTCGCAAATCTCGAGACTGCGTTCATGGATGTGTGCCAGCGTGTCGGCGGAATGCCACTCTTCCAGGCGATGGGATTCATCCTGATTTTGGCGGCTGTCGGAAGCGGGCTTACAGGTGGCCTCGGGGCCGCTCGCCTGCTCTTCGGAATGGGACGTGATGGTGTGTTGCCGCGGCGGTTCTTTGCGCATCTGGGCCGCGGAAGCGCAACGCCGACCTACAACATCCTGCTCATCGGATTGATCGCCATCGTTGGCGCGATTGGATTGAACTTCGTGGGCAACGCATACGAGCACGCGGGAGAATTGCTGAACTTTGGTGCGTTTCTTGCTTTCATGGGTGTGAATTTCTCCGCTTTCTGGCACTTCGGCGTGCGGATCCGCAAACAACGGCGGCCGCAAATCCTTGGTGACGTTCTCCTGCCACTTGTTGGATTTGCGTTTTGTGCACTCATCTGGTGGAACCTGAATCCCTTGGCAAAGTCGGTGGGAGGAATCTGGTTTGCAGTTGGTGTGGCTTACATCGCGGTATCAACAAGAGGATTCCGCCTGGCGCCAAAACAGATCGACTTTAGTGAATCCTGATGAGATCGCTTGCTACGGGGACATTGGTTCTAGAGAGATTGAAATGACCGACAAGAACTCTGATGCTGGTTGTCTGCATGTGAGGGCATGGGGCGTGAATCACGGTGTCCTTGATTGCGCCACCTACGAGCCCGTTGTGGAAAAGGCGTGGCGCGGAATGGTGAATGAGATCTATGTCAACGGGCGGCTCGGCAATGTCCAGCAGACGGACGACACGCCAAATTACTATCTGCCTGGCTCAAGCTTCAATTTCGGCGTCGGTGGATTTCTTCTGACGGGAGAGCAAGTGGCTCAGCTTAGCCGTCGCGTCAACAAATAGCGTTTAGGAAACTTGCAGAATCGGCGCGCGCTCCCGCGAGCGAAGCAGCGACTGTCCATTGGCTTTTCGCCGTAGAGCCCATGGCCTGCGCTCAATTTTTCCGCACAGAACGGCCCAATTTCTCATAAATTCGAGACAAACCGCCTTGGTGATCACCCAAAAGCGGCCACTTATGATCACTTCAAAACCGGCCACTCTGAGGGGCTGAGACATACGCACTGACGGAGGCAATTAGCCTCTGTTGGCATGGGTAATGTCTTGAGCAG
>Ga0181520_10001052_pt1 | contig 57895 bp, 48 predicted proteins | sample PEATcosm2014_Bin_29_FD_132451 | JGI IMG/M metagenome (GOLD analysis project Ga0181520, IMG submission 132451) | Peatland microbial communities from MTU Mesocosm Facility, Houghton, MI, USA - PEATcosm2014_Bin02_30_metaG | ecosystem: Environmental > Terrestrial > Soil > Wetlands > Peat | place... | reverse complement strand
TTCGCGCTGAAGCTTAACTTCTAGTTCCGCATGACAGAGGCAATCTTGCCTGTGCTGGAATAGCTGGGCGCATCGGAAACGGCAGGGGTTTCACTTCGTCCGCAGTTCGTTCGGCTGTCGAAGACTCGATTTTTCAGCTAGAGCGCATCATTCTCAATCCTCTATTCCGCTGGAATTTTGCTCTCTGCGCGGGTTCGCGCTAAAGTGATTGCAAGCGCTCCGCAGGAGCGTTCGGTCCGATAGGAATAATATTGATGAGCTCCATCGTGTGGTTGATCCTCGGCTTGGTTGCTATCGGCGTGGTTGCGGCCATCGTGTGGTCGGCGGCGCGGCGCTCCGATGCGCAACTCTCCGCCGTCCGCCAGGAAATGCAGAATTCGCTCGCGACGCAAGGCCAGTCCGTAAACGCGCAGATCAATCACCTGATGCAGTCCGTCACGACGCAACTGGGCCAAGTGCGCCAGGAACTGCAAACCGGCGTGGCCTCCTCCGGAAAGCTCGCCAGCGACGCGCAAATCGCCATGGCGCAACAGCTGCAATCCTCGAATGAGACCATTCGCAAAATCAGCATGCAGATCGCGGAAGTGCAGCAGGCGGGCAATGCAATGTCACAATCCGCGCAGACCCTGCAAAATGTGCTGGGCGGGGCGAAAACGCGCGGCGTGCTCGGCGAGGTCGTGCTGGAGCGTCTGCTGCAGGATGCGTTGCCGCGTAGCGCCTACGAGACGCAGTACCGCTTCGATTCCACCGGCTCGGTTGTGGACGCAATCGTGCGCAGCGGCGATCGGATTCTTTCTGTCGACTCGAAATTCCCGCTGGACGCATATCGCCGGCTCTTTGATGCGGGCGAGTCCGCGCGGCGCGAATTTTCCCTAGCCGTTCGCAAGCACGCCGATTCCATCGCCGAAAAATACATTCTGCCGGACGAGCACACCTTCGATTACGCGCTGATGTTCGTGCCGTCCGAGGGCGTTTATTACGAGTTGCTGATGACTGAAGATTCAAAATACGGACAAATCGACGAGTATTGCCGCGCCAAGCGCGTGTTCCCCGTTTCGCCGAACACTTTTTATGCGTGCCTCAGCGCCGTGGCCATCAGCCTGCAAGGTCAGAAAATCGAAGAAAACACGCGGCACTTGCTGGCCGGCATGGGCGGCTTGAAAAAACAATTCGAAGCCTTCGCGGAAGTTTACGACCGCCTTGGCACGCATCTGCGCCACGCGCAGCAGAGTTACGAGGACGCCGACAGCCGCCTGAGCCGCTCGCGCAATGCGCTGGAACAAATGGCGCAGGGCGCCCTGCCCGAAGCGCAAGCGCCCCCGAAGATCCTTAGCGCCACGAACGAGAAATAGCCGCGATCACAACCTCTCAGCCATTCCTACTGCAACGCTGCGGCCGCGCTTTCCAGCAACGTCCGAAAATCCCCTGCCATCGTGGTGGAAAGAATCGCCTCCGTATCGCGCAACACTTTTTGTGTGTCACCCGGATGATGCGTGAGCCGGTCCGCCAGGTTCTTCACTTCGTGCTGCAGGGCTTTAGGAGCGAGGCTTCCCGCCGCAATGAGGTAGAGCCGCGCCATCGCCGCATCGGGCGCGGCTAAAATTCGCCCGTGAAACGAAAAATCCCCGGTCGCAACGGCTTGCACTTCAATTTCCGCGGAATTCTGAGGTCCGCCTGAAGTCAGCACTTCCTGGCGGTCCCCACGCAAGAATCGCAGTACGCCCGGAGTTTGATTTTCCACCCACACGCGCAGCGCCTGGTCCGTGCCCTGGACGTGCAAGGCGAGCTTGCTGCGTTTTTCTGGCACCAGCGGCGGCAAGGGAGGATCAAAATGCAGACTTGCAAGTGTCGTGTTCGCGCTCCATTGCGCGTCGGGTGTCTCGATCAATATTTTCGCGGGGCCGGGAAGCGCACGCGGGCTTGCCAGAACCACGATGCATTCCGGCGAGGACGCCAGCACAAACGCGCGCTCGCCATTAATGCTGGCGCGGTTCGCGTCCACGTCACCGCGAAATCCGCCGCCGCAAACGGAAAAGCGATCCACCTGCGACACCACTGGCGCGACGATCGCAGCCTGCTCGCCCATGCCGGTCCTGGGCGAATCGATCAGCGCTGCGGCTGAATTACCCGCGGCGCTGGCAATTACTACCGTCGCATTCGTCGGAACGGTGAACAATGCGCGCCCGCTTTTGTCCGTTTTTACCCGCTGTCCTGCTCCCACGTCCACGGCGATTCCGTCCGCCAGCCGCCCGTCCACGCCGAGAACGGCAAGTGTCGCGGGTTGCCCAGCGACGAGCCGGGGAGGCAGGACGATCGAAACGGTCCACGTAGTGGCGGCCGTCGATTGAGCGTGTTCGGCCGGTGCGCAGATCAGGCCCAAGCAGCCGCACCCGATGCACAGTATAAGCGCGCGCGATAGGAACGCAGGCGTCCACGCGCGCGGCATCGTTCGAGCCAACACTCCGCAGGAAGATCGCATGTCTCGCATTATTTGGGCGGCGGTGGAGCCATCAGGCGCTCGTACACCTTGGATTCGCAGAACAACCGGTAAAGTTCAGCGTCAATTTCGTTGGCGCGCACGCATTCCTCCAGGATGCTCAGCGCGCGCTCGACGGGAACTGCTCGTTTGTAGGGCCGGTCGGAAGCTGTTAATGCATCGAAGATATCGCAGATCGTCATCATCTTGGTGGGCAGCGGAATCTGATCGCCGTGCAATTTGTAAGGATAGCCGAGACCATTCAGTTTTTCATGATGTGCCCGCGCAATCTCCGGCACGCCGCGCAATTCTTTCGTCCACGGAATCTGGCTCAGAAAATTGAACGTGTAAACGACGTGCGATTCAATCTGCTGGCGCTCGGACGCGTCGAGGCTTCCTTTGGGTATCGAAAGCAGCCGCACTTCGTCGGCATTGATGTAGGGCAGCTCGCTGCCCTTGCTGTCCTCGAAAAACTGGTGCGCGATTTCGCTCAGCTTCCGGAATTGCCCCTGCTCCATCAGCGTCGGCTCGTTCGCTTCCAGGATGAAGCGCAGATAATCCTGAATGCGCTCGAGGCGCTGCTCGTAATCCTCGCTGAGTCGCGCGATTTCAGACAGTGCGTCGCCGCGATCGCGCTCCAGAAACATCTGCAGCTTGCGCCGCACCATGCCCACTTCCACTTCCTTGCGGATGTAATCGAAACGCTGCTTCACCAGCTCCATCTGCAACGGGTACAACTTTTTTGCCTTCACCAGCACTTCTTCGCGCACTCCAACTTTTCCGAAATCGTGCAGCAATGCAGCGTAGCGAATTTCCTTCATCTGCTCGTGATCGAAATGGCTGCCGCTGTACGGGCCGGTCGAAACCTGGTCTACAATTTCCGCCAAGCCTTGCGTATACGCGGCCACGCGCAACGAATGTCCGGACGTAGTCGGATCGCGCTGCTCGATCGCGGTTACGGCGGCTTTCACGAAGCCTTCGAACAGCGTTTGAATATCGTTGTAAAGCTTGCGGTTTTCGTAAGCCACCGCGGCTTGCGAAGCGAGCGACAAAGCCAGCCGCACCGATCGTTCGCGAAAGGGCCGCACGTGCTGCGCCACATCCGCTTCGTTGCGCAGACGCGCCGCTGGATCGTTTTTCGCATTGATCAGTTGCAGCACGCCCAGCACTTCGCCTTTGGCGTTGCGCATCGGCAAAGTGAGCAGCGATTTCGTGCGATAGCCTGATTCGCGGTCGTAGTGATCGTTGAAGCGAAACGGCATCTCCGGCGGGATGTTGTAAGCATCGGCGAAATTCAGCACTTCGCCGCGCAGCGCGCTGTAGCCCGCCATGGAATCCTCCGCCATCGGCAGCGCAAATTCCTTGAACGGAAACACCAGGCTGTCGTTCTGCGTCAGCATGAAGCGCAAATTCCGCCCGTCTTCGCCTTCGCCTTCATCCTCCATCAGGTAGAGAGAACCGGCATCCGCCCGCGTGATCTCCCGGGCCTTAGCCAGAATCAGGTTGAGCAGTTCGCGAATATCGCGCTGCGACGAAAGAGCGATTCCGATTTCATTCAGTTGCTCGCGCTCGCGTTCCGCGCTTTCCAGTTCCTCGCGGGCGGCGCGTTCACGCGCCCGCAACTCAAGATTCTCAAAAGCGATTCCCAGCGTCTTTTCCAATTCTTCGATGGAAGCACTGCTGGAAACGAACGCGAAAACGGACGCCGCCGCTTTCGCGCCGTGTGATTCGGATGTCTTCGCAGAGCCGAGTCCAGTCGCGGGCACCACGCCGATCACGCGATAATTGCTGCCCGAACCATTCCAGGAGGCGGGCAGCACAGGACCGCCCTCGCGCATGTCCGCGAGCACTACGCCATAATTTGCCGCGCCTTCCGCCACGGGTGTTACGCTTGCATCGCTCTGCTTGTTCGCGCCGAGGCTCCGCAAATCATAGCTCCGCCGCAAAGGCGCGACGAGCTCCTCCGCGGTCGAGCCTTCCAGAAACCAGATTTCTCTTTTTTCGCTCATAACCACATGCCTGCCGCGCCCGCGCCCCCGAGTGTGGAAGTATAGCGGAACCCGCCAGCAAGGCACACGCTGCCGATTCTATATCCTTTTTGTTCGTGAGGGGCAGGCGTCGCGGGTGCGGCACATTCGCGGGCCTCGCGTCTTGAATCAGGCGCAGGCGTTTGTTAGCCTTGCGCGGATTTCAATTTCCATCCCGGTCAGCGCGGCACACTGCATTCGCGGCAAACATGGCCCAACCCAAAAGCATAATCAACCGCACCGCGCGCTTGCTTCGCGAGTGGTGGGAGCACAAAGGCTCGCTCGCGATCAGTCTGCTGGTCACCCTGTTCGCGCTCGGCACCTACTACGTCACTTTTCTGGGTGAACGACCCATGCCGGTCGCCGATTTCGTCAAACGCATGGAATTATCCACTCTCGATACGCGCTACGAGTTCCGCGGCAGGACGCGCACCGATCCGCGCATCATCATTGTGGACGTGGACCAGGAATCGCAGGAACAGCTGGGCCGCTGGCCTTTTCCGCGCATCCATTTCGCGCACTTGCTGGACGCGCTGCGCGAAGATGGCGCGCGCGTCGTCGCCTTCGATATAACTTTCAGCAAGCCCGACGAAACGGTACTGCCGCTGCAGGAACTTTCCGGCGATCTGGCGGCGCAGCAAAAAAAGGGCCGCGCAGTCAGCTCCGCAGTACTCTCCACGATCGAAAACAAGGAAAAACAATACAACTACGACCAGCAGGTGGCCGAAGCCATCCAGCGATTCGGTAACGTCGTCCTAGGCAGCTATTTTCTTTACACCAAGGCGGACCTCGCCGGAGTCTCCAGCCAGTCGCTCGACGAATACGCGAATCAGATTGCTTATTTCCCCTTTCCGCAGGTGCGCCCGTTGCCCTCCGCCGGAGGCGAACAGGGTCGCGTGCACGCAATTCAGCTTTACGAAGACCTGAACTTCGTGCCCCGCGGTGCCGAAGCCAATGCCGCGATTTTCACAGAGGCCGTCGCGGCAAAAAAAGGTGTCGGCTTCTTCAACGTGTTTCTGGACGCCGACTCGGTCGTGCGCCACGTGCCGCTCGCAATTCCTTACGGCCGCGATCCGGATCGCGCCAACTGGGATTTCTACGCCTCACTGGAAGTGCAAACGGTACGCCTGTATCTCGGCCTCAGCGACGAACAAGTCGCACTGACCTACGGCGGCAGCGGAATCGTCGGGGTGGAGTTCGGGAAGCAACGCTTCGTTCGCACCGACGACATCAGCCGCCTGCTGGTGAATTATCGCGGCCCGGTGCGCACTTATCCTTACGTTTCGTTCGCCAACGCCGCGCTGAAGAAATTTCCGCCCGGCACATTTAAAGACAAGATCGTCCTGGTCGGCGCGTCCGCCACCGGAATCGGCGATTTGCGCGCCACTCCGTTCGGCGGTATTGATTTTCCGGGCACGGAGATTCACGCCAACGTGATTGACAATATTTTGAACCAACAGTTCATCGCGCAGGGCGGCATGCAAGCGCTAACCGACGTTGGATTTATTCTTCTGTTTGGCATTCCACTGGGAATCTGGCTGGCCATGGTGCAACCGCGCTGGATGATACTGGGCCTCGCGTTTCTTTTTCCGTTTGCTGGAATCGTGTACTGGGCCTTTCTTCAGGGTTGGTGGCTTAATTTCATCGTTCCCGCCGTGTTCGTGCTGATCCCCAACGTCAGCCTGGTGGCGCTTTACCGCGTGCTCATTGAAGAGCAGGAAAAACGCAAAGTGCGCGGTGCGTTCCAGCAGTACGTCAGCCCGGAAGTGATTCGCCGCTTGCTCAGCGATCCCGAGCGCGTGAAACCGCGCAAGACGGAAGTGACCGTGCTCTTCAGCGACATTCGCGGCTTTACTACCATTTCCGAGACGCTCGACGCGCAAACGCTGGCCGACCTGCTCAACGGCTACCTGACAGAAATGACCCGCATCATTTTTCGCCACCAGGGCACGCTCGATAAATATATCGGTGACGCGGTAATGGCCATCTGGGGCGCGCCATTCGATGAACCCAATCACGCCGAGCGCTGTTGCCTGAGCGCGGTGAGCATGCTGGCGCGCCTCTCGGAATTGCAGGTGCAGTGGCGCGCGCAAGATAGCCCAGTGCTGGAAATCGGTATCGGCATCAATACCGGCATCGCGTCGGTGGGAAATATGGGCTCGTCGCTGCGTCACGGCTATACCGCTTTGGGCGACGCGGTGAATCTGGCGGCGCGGCTCGAAGGCCTGAACAAAGAATACGGCACACAAATACTGATCAGCGAGTTCACGCGGCGCGAACTTCGCGACGATCAATTCATTTTTCGCGAGATCGATTTCATCCGCGTGAAAGGCAAGCTGCAGCCCGTAACCATATACGAAATCCTGGGACCGCGCGCCAACGAGAATGGCGGCGAAGAACTCGTCGCACTATTTGCATCGGCGCGCGAAGCCTACAAACGCCGCGACTGGCGCGCCGCGCGGTCCGCCTGGGTGACTATGCTGCAGCGCTGGCCGGACGATGGCCCTTCGCGAGTGTTCCTTGCGCGCTGCGAGGAATACATTGCGGAAGAACCGCCTGTCGCTTGGGACGGCGTTTACGCGATGAAACACAAGTAAGAGCCGGGCGCGCCGCGAATAAGGATCAGTCGTCCAAGCGCACGACAAATGTGGTGAGTTGTTCGTCGTTGTGCACTTTGTCCGCTAGCTCCTGCGCCGCAGCTTCGCTGGGCAAACGGCCGACGCGCACGCGATAGAATGTTCCGTTGGGCGAGTCGTACGTCGCGATGCTCACCGGCGGGTAGGTTGCTTCCATCTGCGCTTTCAGCCGCTCGGCATTTTCCTGCACTTTGAACGCGCCGATCTGCACCGCGAAGAAGCCAACATTCGGATTCGGTCCCGACAATATCTCCAGGCGTACGTTCGCCGTTCCGGTTCCCACCATTTCGATCGCTTGCGCCGCTGAAAGCGACAAATCGATCACGCGATTGGCCACGAACGGCCCGCGATCGTTGATGCGTACCTCCGTGTGCTTTCCGTTATTCAGATTGGTGACGCGCACGACGCAATTGAATGGCAGCGTGCGGTGCGCCGCGGTGAATTCGTGCATATCGTAAATCTCGCCGTTCGAAGTACGCCGTCCGTTGAACGGGACGCCGTACCATGATGCGACGCCTTCCTCGACATACGCTCCCGGCACCGCAGGCTGGCGTTCGATTGCAGGCGGAGGTCCGGAGGGACGCGACGCGCCGGGCTGGCCCGGCTGCGGCGCGGAAGCTGATGGCGCGCCCGACGGCTGTGACGCAGGAGTGCTCGCCGGCGGTCGCGCAGCCACGTTGTGTCTTGCGCATCCCGACACAGCCACAAGCGCAAGAAATATTGTCAGCGCAAGCTGCGCGCAACCGCTTCGCTCGTTGCGCAACCCGTACATGAATTGTGTGGGAAATTTCTCCGGCTGACTCGCTGGCCTCACGCACTTTCCCGATTCACAGGTTTTCTCTCATTTCGGTATTATAGGAAGGCACTCACACTCTCGCAAGGAACCCCATTTGGATATCTCGCCGCGTCTGCGTTGGAAGCTGGACCGATTCAAGGAACAGATGAGCGGTTTTTTCGGTGGCGGCGCCAAGGAAAACCCGCGCCCCAAGCTTTGCCCCGCCTGCGGCACGCTCGTCGGCGCCACCGCCACGAAATGCCATCAGTGCGGTGCGAGCTTGACCTTTGGCATGGCCGCCGCGAGCCGCTCGCTCGGCCGCCTGCTGCCCACCACGTCCCCCGCAACCTACGGAATTTTGACTTTGAGCTGCTTGCTCTATGGCGTGAGCCTGATCGCTACCATTCGCACTAGCGGATTTCAGGCACCGGCTGGCGGCGGATTTTCCGCGCTGATGAGCCTCGGCGCAATCAGCGGCGAGGTCTTGGGCAAGCTCGGCGCTTCGTTGCCATGGCCTGGCGATCTGTACTTCCCGTGGCGGTTGATCATGGCCACGTTTCTTCACGGTAGCCTTTTGCACATCGGATTCAACATGTGGGTGCTGATGGACATCGGTCCGCAGATCGAAGAGCTCTACGGCTCGGCGCGATATCTTTTCATTTACGTTGTCACCGGCGTCGGAGCATATTTGCTCAGCAGCCGAGTCGGGCATTTCAGCATTGGCGGTTCGGGCGCGCTGCTCGGCTTGATTGGCGTCTTGATGGCCATCACCACCAACCGTCGCAGCGCTTCGATGCAAATGTTGCGCAGCCAACTGATTCGCTGGTTGATTTACATCGCCGTCTTGGGATACTTCATGTCGGGAGTTGACAACTCCGCGCACCTGGGCGGATTCATCAGCGGCTTCGGATTGGGAAAAATCATGGTGGATCGCGCGCCATCTTCGCCCGAAGAATGGAAGCGCGCGAATCTGCTCGGCTGGGCTACTGCGCTAGTGATCGCGGCAAGCTTGGGGATGGTAGCGTTCGGCGTCCTTCACACGAGTTCGTAATTCAAGGTGAAAATGCGCGCCGCTGAACGTTTTGACTTTGCCGTGACCCCACTGCGCTACGAGCCCGTATGCAGCCGACGCGATACCACAATGCTGTAATGCACGCCAGAAAGACACACAAACGCCGCCACGCAATATCCGCAAATTTCCTTCACGATGAACAACATGCGGTTATCCCAAAGCGCCAGCACCAGCACCAGAAAAATCATGGTGATCTCAAAAAACGTGGTGGCTTTCCCGTACAGACTGGGCGGCAGAGACATGTATCCCACTGTGATCAGGATCACGGCGCTTGCGACGAGCAACAACACGTCGCGCCCCAGCACCAGAATCGTCAGCCACCACGCCACTTTTCCATGCAGCGCCAGCTCGAGATAGGAAGAGGAAAGCAGCAATTTATCCGCGATAGGATCCAGGTATGCGCCCAGCGGCGTCTTCTGGTTCAGACCGCGCGCCAGAAAACCATCGAGCATGTCGGTGAAGCCCGCCACAATCAGAATCCCGAGCGCCCAGTTGTAGCGTTCGTAATGAATCGCCATGATGAAAAACGGCAGGAAGGCCAGACGCAGGAACGTGAGCTGGTTGGGAACCGTGAGGATTCGGCTGTTCATGAATGTGTTTTGTAAAGCGCCGGAAACAGCCCTCTACGCAAACTGCGCCAGATAATCCTCGAGCGAGCGGCCGGTCTTCTTTTCGAACATTTCGGCCAGCGATGGAATCGAGCCGCGCGCTTCGTCCAGTGCGATCCGTTCGATTCGCAGCATCGGAAAAAAAAGCGTTGGCAGTCCCATGCGATCGCCTTCCGGATGCAGCACCTGACTGACGAAATCGTCGAACGAGCTCAGGTCAATCCCGCGCAGCGTGACTCCGGAGCTGGAAATAGCCATGAGTTCGCCCCAAAGTCTCTCCTTTGGCGTGTGCAGGCTGATCACAACTATCGAATGCGGCTCCATCAATTCTCCTGGACGGTCCCCGTTCCCTGCATGGTATCGCAATTCCTGTTTTCCGCGCAGCCCGGCAACACAATCAATAACTTCGGTGTGGGCGTTACCTGGACATCGTCTTTAGATCCGGCGCGCGCTTCAGCGTCGGCTCCGTGGCCTTCTGCACTTCGTCGGGCGTCACCCCGGCTGCGACTTCGCGCAACACCAGCCCTTGCGGCGTAACCTCAATCACTCCCAGCTCGGTGACGATCAGCTTCACCACGCCCACTCCCGTGAGCGGCAGGCTGCATTTCTTCACGATTTTGGCGTCGCCCTCTTTGGTGGTGTGTTCCATCGCGATGATCACGCGCTTCGCGCCAGCCACCAAATCCATCGCGCCGCCCATGCCCTTCAACATTTTCCCCGGAATCGCCCAGTTCGCCAGGTTTCCGGCTTCGTCCACCTGCAAGGCCCCAAGCACCGTCAGATCCACGCGCCCGCCGCGAATCATGCCGAAAGATTCCGCACTCGAAAAATAACAGCAACCGGGAATTTCGGTGATCGTCTCCTTCCCCGCGTTGATGAGGTCCGGATCCTCTTCGCCGGCGTAAGGATATGGCCCGATGCCCAACATGCCGTTTTCCGATTGCAGAATCACTTCGATTCCTGCCGGCAAATAATTCGGTATCAGCGTTGGCAAGCCGATACCCAAATTCACGTAATATCCGTCGCGCAATTCCTGCGCCACGCGCCGCGCGATCACATCGCGCTTGTCAATCTCGATTGGCATTGGTTGCTCCTTACTGCGCGCAAAAACCATCCAAAACTGTCATTCCGAGGGCGCATTTCGCCCGAGGAATCTGCTTTTTCTCTAACGCTTGCGCACCGTGCGCCGCTCGATGCGCTTCTGGTACTTTTCGCCCTGAAAAATTGCGTCCACAAAAATTCCCGGTGTGTGCACGCAATCGGGATTCAGCTTCCCGAGCTCCACGATTTCTTCTACTTCGGCGATGGTGTAATCCGCCGCCGTGGCCATCACCGCGTTGTAATTCCGCGCGGTCTTGCGGTAGACCAAATTGCCCCAGCGGTCCCCTTTCCACGCCTTGATGAACGCGAAGTTTCCTCGCAGCGCCGGCACCAGCACGTGCGGCCGGCCGTTGAACTCGCGAACCTCCTTGCCTTCCGCCGCCAGCGTTCCGTAGCCGGTGGGCGTGTAAAACGCCGGGATTCCCGCGCCACCGCAGCGAATTCGTTCCGCCAGAGTTCCCTGCGGATTCAACTCGACTTCAATTTCTTTTTTCAGCGCGAGTTGCTCGAACGTTTTATTTTCGCCCACATAACTTGCGATCATTTTCTTCACTTGCTTGCTCTGCAGCAGCAAGCCGATGCCAAAATCGTCCACCCCCGCGTTGTTCGAAGCGAGCGTCAGGTTCTTGGTGCCCTTGCGGCGCAGCGCCGCAATCAAATTCTCCGGAATCCCGCACAGGCCGAAGCCGCCCAGCAAAATCGTCGCGCCATCCTGCACGCCCGCGATGGCGGCGTCCGCGTTGGCCACGCGCTTATCCATCTGCTCTCCTCAAATCACAAGAGTACGGAATCAATGCCCCGGAAGTTTACTGCAAATGCGAAAGCTTTTCGCAACGTTCGTTTGCCAGTTTCCGCGTACACCGGTACACGCGCGCAGTATACGGCGTTCTCGCAAGAGAACGGCGTGCCGCGTCCTCGCCTCGTGGAGTCTAGAATTTCTTGGTTTAAGTGGTTCGGCCGAAACGGAACACCACACCGCTGCTGAGCCGGAAATTATTCTGGCGATTATTCAAACCGTCCGGAAATTTCGTCAGGTAATACTCCGCTTGAATCGGCCGAATCGAAATGAGCTTCGAGAGCTTGAAGTCCATACCGCCTCCCGCCGCCATGGCGAAAGCGTTCGTGGTTCCGCTGTGCCCGATGCCGGAAGTCGCCGCGAGACCACCAAGAAGCAACTGAGCGTAAGGCGCAATCCTGCCGCGCCGCCAATTGAATCGCGGTCCGGACAGATAAGAAAACGCGCCTGCCAGCGCCGTGGAATTTTTTGAGACATAATACCCATCCAGGTTGCCGACAATTCCCAGCCAGTTGTTGACGTTGTACTCCAGCTGACCGCCGCCGCCGCTGGCATTATAGGACGCGGAAGGCGGGGCACCCGGATAGTTGGTGTTGATGTTGAAGCGGACGTAGTCATACCCGCCGTAAGCTTCCAGTTGTGACGTTTCATCTTGCGCGTGGGCTGGCAGCGCGATCGCGAGCAGCGCAAGGAGCAGAACCACCGCAAACGACTTTCTCATCGTCGGTGCACCCCCTAGTCTTCGCAAATCTATTTCCTTCGTGGCCGAATTCGGGGACCTGGTTTGCGGACCTTGTTAGCTACCGGATTGGAACGCGCGAACAAACGGAGGGTTGCCTCTCGGTTTCCTCGGGGCTTACTCAGCGGCTGTGGGAACGCTAAGAGGCTTCACTGCTGCGGCGGCTGACGCCCGTGCGCGCGGCTGACTTCAGCATGCGGACGCGTTCGGCGACGGCTGCGGCGGCTTCGTCGGGCGATGCAGCTTTCTCAATTTCAGCCATCAGCGCGGAGCCGACGACAGCGGCATCGGCGATTCCGCCTAGCACTGTGACGTGCGTCGGCAGCGAGATGCCAAAACCCACAGCGATCGGCAGCGTAGTGAATTTTCGCGCGCGCCGGATGAGCGCTGGCAATTCCGCGGGCAACTCCGCGCGCTCACCGGTAACGCCGGCGCGCGAAATCACGTATAGGAATCCGCTGGAAGCGGTGTCGATCAATGCCAGTCGGGCATCCGTGGAAGTGGGCGCCGCAAGAAAGATCGTGTCCAGCCCGTGTGCTTGCAGCGTCGCGCGATATTCCACCGCCTCTTCAGGCGTCAAATCCGTCGCCAGCACGCCATCCGCCCCGGCCGCCGCCGCCGCGGCGGCAAACTTCTCTAGGCCCATCTGCAAAATCGGATTGAAATAACTGAAAAGCACCAGCGGAACCTCGGAATGCGCGCGAATGCGGCGGACAAGCTCGATCACACCGGCGAGAGTCGTGCCACTGCGCAGCGCGCGATCGCTCGCGCGTTGAATCGTAGGCCCGTCCGCAACAGGATCGCTGAACGGCACACCCAGCTCGATCACGTCCGCGCCCGCACCCGCGGCAGCGAGCACGATTTTCTCGGTGGCCGCAAGCGAAGGATCGCCCGCGGTGATGTACGCGACCAAGCCCATCTCGCCAGCTTCAGCGAGAGCGCGAAAACGCCGCGCGATGCGGCCGGTGGGCTTTGGCGCCGCCAGCGCGGCTTGCGACGAAGCGAAGTTTTCAGACATAACGCGAGAGAATATCCATGTCCTTATCGCCGCGGCCCGAAAGATTCAGGATCACCAGTTCATCCTTCTTCATGCGCGGCGCGCGATGAATCAGTTCCGCCAGCGCGTGCGCCGATTCCAGTGCCGGAATAATTCCCTCCAGGCGCGCGAGCGTGCGCGCGGCTTCTACAGCTTCGGTGTCGCTCACCGCGCAATATTCCGCTCGGCCCTGTTCCGCGAGCCAGGCATGCTCGGGACCAACGCCCGGATAATCCAATCCCGCGGATACCGAATGCGTCGTCGCGATCTGCCCGTCGGTGGTCTGCAAAACGTACGTGTAGGTTCCCTGCAGTACCCCGGGGCGCGCGCCGCTGAATCCGCTCGCCGCTGCGAGCCGCGCAGCATGTTCGCCCAGCGTCGTGCCGCGCCCGCCGGCTTCCACGCCGATCATCTTCACCGACGCATCCGGCAAGAACGCGTGAAATAGTCCAATGGCATTCGACCCGCCGCCGACGCAGGCGATCAATGTGTCCGGCAAACGTCCTTCGGCCTTCGTGATCTGCGCGCGCGCTTCTTCGCCGATCACTTTCTGGAAATCGCGCACGATTTGCGGATAAGGATGCGCGCCGAGCACCGAGCCCAGCAAATAATGCGAGCTTTCGACGTTGGTGACCCAATCGCGCATCGCTTCATTGATCGCGTCTTTCAGCGTGCGGCTCCCGGAGTCCACTCCCACCACTTCCGCGCCGAGCAGACGCATGCGAAACACGTTCAAACGCTGGCGCTCCATGTCTTCCGTGCCCATGTAGACGGTGCAGGTGAGGCCGAGCTTCGCCGCCACGGTTGCCGTCGCTACGCCGTGTTGCCCCGCGCCGGTTTCCGCGATGATGCGTTTCTTGCCCATGCGCGTGACCAGCAGGCCCTGGCCCAGCGCGTTATTGATCTTGTGCGCGCCCGTGTGCAGCAGATCTTCACGCTTGATGTAAATTCTCGGGCCGCCCAGGTACGCGGTCAGGCGATCGGCAAATTGCAGCGGCGTAGGACGCCCCGCGAAATTGTGCAGCAGTGAATCGAGCTCTGCTTGAAAACTGCTATCGGCGCGTGCAGCGGCGTAGGCGCGTTCGAGTTCTTCGAGCGGCGCCATCAGCGTTTCTGGAACATAGCGACCGCCGTAGCGGCCGTATCTGCCGCGGGCATCCGGCACCATCTGTGCGATTACGCTCATGATCGTCGTTTCCTCCGCGCTGGACTTGCTTGGCGTTTCGCATTCGGGCGCACCGCCGCCACCAGCGCGCGCATCCGCGCCGCATCTTTTTTGCCGGGATGCGATTCAACTCCGCTGCACACATCAATCGCGAAGGGACGCGCCGCCGAGACGGCCTGCGCGGCATTTTCCGGTGTCAAGCCGCCCGCCAGAAATATCTGCCGCTTGCTCCCTGCGCTTTTCGCCAGTTTCCAGTTAAAACTCTTTCCAGTGCCGCCGCGCAAGCGCGAATCAAAACCATCGAGCAGAATGGACGAAGCTCGCTTGAAATTCGCCAGCTGCGCCACCCGGAATGAATCGCGCACGCGAATCGCCTTGATCACGCGAAAACTTCGCCGCATGCGCGACACCACTTCTGCCGTCTCGTCGCCGTGTAGCTGCACGTAATCGAGCCCCACTCGCCGCGCAATCGCCAGCATGTCGCGCTCCGGCTCATTCACAAACACTCCCACCGATGCCACTCCCGCAGGCAAGCGTTGCACGATGCGCCGGGCAGTTGCCGGCGCGATATAGCGCGAGCTCTCGCGATAAAAGTTAAATCCCAGAAAGTCCGCGCCGGCCTTGACAGCGCGCCGCGCATCGCCCAGGTTCGTGATCCCGCAAATTTTTATTTTCACCATGACGCTCCGACGCTCATGCCGCCGTGTGCCCCGCATTCGCAGGCGCAACCAGAGCGCGCAGCGCCGCCGCAGGGTCGGCGCTCCGCATCACGTGCTCACCGATGAGAAAGGCGTCGAACCCGGCGCGCTGCAGCCGTGCCAAATCATCGTAGGTGCGCAGCCCGGATTCGCTCACCGCAATGCACGCTTCCGGAATCGCTTCGGCCAATCCGAGCGACGTCTCCAGGTGCACCTGAAAATCGCGCAGGTCGCGATTATTCACGCCGATGATTCGCGCCCCGGCGTCGAGCACACGTGCCAGTTCTTCGCGTGAGTGCACTTCCACCAGCGCTTCCATTTTCAGCGCGCGCCCCAGCTCCAGCAATTCCCGCAACTCGGCGTCGCGCAGCACCGCCGCGATCAGTAGAAACGAATCGGCGCCAGCTGCGCGCGTTTCCCACACCTGCCAGGGATCCACAATGAAATCCTTGCGCAAGATGGGAATCTTGGTCACGCGGCTGGCTTCTTTCAGATCCCCAAGCGAGCCGGAAAAGAAATCTTCCTCCGTCAGCACCGACAAAGCCGCGGCACCCGCTTCTTCCAGGCTCGCCGCCAGCACTGCAGGGGCATATTCTTCGCGAATGACGCCGCGTGAAGGCGATGCCTTCTTCAATTCTGAAATAACATTGATTTTGCCGGCTCGCGCGAGCGCGCCTGGGAAATCGCGCGGCGGCGCAACTTTCTTTTCCACGGCGAGTTTCAGCGCCACTTCCGGAAGCACGCGTTTGCGATGCGCCACCGACGCGCGGCGCGCTTCGACAATTCGCTCCAGAATATTTTGCGAACGTGAGCTGCTTTCCATGGCGCAAGATCCGGTATTACCGGTTTCGGCAGGCACACCTTCGGAGTCGCCTCCGAGGGAACAATCGCTGCAAACATGCTATCCGCGTGAACCACACCCTGTCAATTTAGCCTACGCTCGAGCGCTGCATTAAAATCGGGCCACCTAGCTGACATGCGATGCTGAACCGTACAAGAAATATTTTGCGTTCTGCGATGATCGGTGCAATCCTCGCGCGGGGAGAAAAATCGGATATGTGTTTTTCGGCGACTGCGAACTTTGTGGGCAGCACGGCTTTGGGCGCCGTCGGTGTTGTCACCTTGACCAAGGTAAAGCACCGGCGCGAATTGCTTTTTGCATCGCTGCCTTTGCTATTCGCCATTCATCAGTTTATCGAGGGATTTGTGTGGCTGGGATTGGACGGGTATCTTTCGCCGACGACGACGCACAACATGGCCGCTGCGTTCATGCTGTACGCGCAGGGGCTCCTGCCCTTCCTGCTGCCGCTAAGCGTGCTGCTCTTTGAACCCAACGGGAAAAGCCGCAAGCGCATGGTGCCATTCCTCGCGCTTGGCGCGGGAACCACGCTTTATATTTTGTGGGCGCTAACGGCGTATCCGTTGCAGGTGTATGTGCGGGAAAATAGCATCGTGTATATCAATCAAGCGACGAACAACACGGCGGTCGCGGTGCTGTACGTGATCGCTACGTGCGGTTCGTTGTTCTTTTCCCAGGTCAGGGCCATGGTGATTTTCGGCATGGCCAACCTGGTGATTCTGCTGGCGGTGATGGCGTTCAAGCGCTACGCGTTCACTTCGCTGTGGTGCGCGTACGCCGCGATCGCCAGCGTGATCATCCTCGCCTACTTCTGGAGAACCACCAAGAACCGGCCGCTGCTCTACGCATTACCTTTGTGAAGCTCGATTACCGATGGCGCGACCCTGCGCCGCTGCCGGAACAGGGCCGCGCCCCCGCAAAAACCGGCACTAGAGAGCGTTCAGGAACGCAATGAACTGCTCTTTTTCTTCTTGAGTCAAATTCATCTGAAACCTCTGGTTGTAAAATTCCAGCAGTTCGTTCAAATCGCGCGCCGCTCCATTGTGAAAATACGGAGCGCGGGAAGCCAAGCCGCGCAGGATCGGCCCTTTGGTGCGGACCATGTCGCTGCACAAGCCGCTGATCAGCCCTTTGCCCGGATCCGTGGTCAGAATCACGTAGGGCTCAACAGATTGCCCGGGCACCTGGAACGGATTCGGACATCCCGTGATGCGATAAACTGGCAGTTCCGGGACGCTAAGTTGCGAAAGTCCGTTCGCAATCAGCGGATCGGTTTCCGCGGCAGGATCGTGACCGGTGCCGATATCCAAAGCCAAAGGCAACGAGTGGTTTCCGACGTTCGGCGCGTCGTGGCAGGTGGTGCAAGTTCCGGCCAATGGCGCGATGGGCACAGTCGTGCCCAGAGCCTTGGCCAGCGCGGCATTATCCGTCAGTCCCCGGACGTTCGAGATGGTGAGCGCGCGTGTATTAAAGAGCGTTTCTCCCGCTGCGATCTTTCGTCGCATCGGGTCGGGTGAATTTTCCCAATCCGCAAAGATTGTCATGGCCGATGGGTTGAACGCATTGCCTTCAGGATCGGCGCCAAGCGAATCGTTAGTGCCGGGATAGTAGGACTGCTTCGAAAGGTTCGCCGGCCCGCCGAGCGCTCCCGCGAAGTTCAACCAGCCCGCGCGAAAATCCAGCGCTTGCGCGGAATTCAATCCCAGCTCGAAATTGACGATCGCGGTTTGCTGCTCGAGCGTCGGCGGCGCGGCTGCTTGCGCGTGGGTCAAAGTCGCATCAATGGATTGCTGCAGCAGATCAGTTTGCAGATTCTGCTGAAAGGTCCCGGCCGCGGTGAGCGGTTGAATCGTTTCGCGACCGTCGAACATTACTGCGCTCAGAAATCTCAAGTTCGTGGTCGGCAACGGCCGGCGATAAATCGAGACAGTCTGCACGCCGGTGGATTCGTCGGAGACCACCGCGCAGCCGTAGGGGTCGCGCACCACCTGGATTTGGTATTGGGCGTTCGCAGGAACCGGCAGGAATATCCGGATTAATCCGCTCTTCAACAGAAGACTGTGCGAGGCGGGGTCATGAGACGTGCTGGTCGGACAATTCGCGCCATCAATTGACGCAAAGAGCGGATCGTTTCCACGCGTCGCGACATACTTGGCCTGAATGCTGTTGACGCCCAGGCCGAACCCGTCGCTGGCAAGGTGACAGGTGCCGCAGGAGCGTCCATTGGTGCCCAAGCTCTGGAAGAACACGTTTTTGCTACTTTCATCGATCGGACCACTGGCGTTGTAAGTGGAGATAAGGCCCGTGGGGTCGAAGAAGGGGAAGAGATTGGGGATAATAGCGGCCGAAGCGGCCGTGGCGAGCGCCAAGCCGCCACAAACCAGCAACCATTTTCGCCCTTGTACAACGCCACTGCAGAAACCGCGACTTGGCCGCATTGGGCCTCCTGTCCCCGCTCGGGGAAGCGTTTGGAGTCAAACTTTGACTCTTTTGTGAGCGTTCGAACTACTGCCTGTCAGTGTTGATCGCAGATGTGTTGCGATTGGTCAATGGAACGCGGGTGAAGATTCGATGTTATCGAGCCGTACGTCCAAGTATATGATTTGACTAGTAATAGCTTGTGTGAAGAGCCCCTCAGAGTGCAGAATCCCAACACGGTGCGTGAGAAAACCCATGTCCCAGGGCTCTAAATACCGCTTTGGCCCGTTTGAGCTAAGAGTCCGGACGCGCGAACTCTATAAACACGGAGTGAAGCTGAAGCTTCGGCCACAGGGCTATCAGGTTCTGGCCCTGCTGCTGGACCACGCCGGAGAATGTGTAACGCGGGAAGAGTTGCAGAAACGCGTTTGGCCTTCGAATACCTTCGTGGATTTTGAGAACGGAGTTAATTCGGCCATCAAGCAACTGCGAGCGAGCCTCAATGATTCCGCCGCGGAGCCGCGCTATATAGAAACGTTGCCTAAGCTGGGCTATCGGATGATCGCGCCGGTGGAGTACGAGGCAGACTCGCCGGGCGCGTCCGCCACTGACACCCAGGAACAATCCATCAGCGCGGATGTGGCGGGCGAAGCGGCCGTTCCGACATCGGCACGACCGGCTAATTCAAGAAAGCGCCTCTGGCTGTCCGCGGCAACGGTTAGCGTACTGGTGATTATTTGCGCAGTCGCATTCCTGAAGTGGCCGCTAGTGCATCCGGCGCCGCAGCGAGCAGCACCCGCAGGGAGGATCATGGTGGCCGTTCTTCCCTTCCAGAATCTGACGGGCGACGCGACCCAGGACTATTTCAGTGACGGTTTGACAGAAGAGATGATCGCCCAGTTGGGGCGCCTGAATCCGAAGGAATTCGGAGTGATAGCGCGAACTTCGGTGATGCATTACCAGCATAGCGCCGAGAAAGTGGACCAGATCGGAAGTGAACTGGGTGTGCAGTACGTGCTGGAAGGGAGCGTCCGGCGCGATTCCCAGAAAGTGCGAATCAACGCCGAGCTGATTGAAGTGGCCGGCCAACAGCAGCTCTGGGCGCAGCAGTACGATCGCGAATTAACGAATTTACTGGTTGTACAGGCTGAAATCGCACGGGAAATCTCCGGTGCCATCCAGCTAACGCTGGGAAATCCGGAACGAAGCGAAAGCGTCAGTCAGCCCACACTCACGCCGCAGGCTTATCAAGCCTATGACTTGTGCCTGAAAGGGCTTTACTTCTGGAACAAACGTACCGCGCCGGGATTGCAGCAGGCCATCGAATATTTCCAGCAGGCGATCGCCAAAGATCCAAATTACGCGCCAGCGTATGCGGGCCTCGCGAATAGCTACGCGCTAATGCCAGGATACACCCTCAGTCTCGCCTCTAAATATATGCCCAAAGCCCGGGAAGCTGCCGTCCGAGCGCTGGAGATTGACGACAACCTGCCGGAAGCGCACGTGGCGCTGGCTCTGATTCTGGAGAACTACGATTGGGAGTGGAGTAGCGCGGAAAAGGAGTATCGCCGCGCCATCGACTTGAACCCCAACTACGCGACAGCCCACCAATGGTATGCCGAATTTCTGATGTGGCAGCGGCGCTTTGATGAGGCTTTGCGCGAGAGCGAATCCGCGCGCAGGCTTGATCCGTTGTCCTTGATCATCGGTACCGATCGCGGCGCCATCTTTTACTTCTCGCGGCAATACGATCGCGCAATCGAGCAGTTTCACAGTGTCCGGGAAGAGGATCCAAGCTTCGTACGAATTCATCTGGTGGTTGATGCCTACGTGCAACAAGGCCGCTTCGCCGAAGCGCTGGCGGACCTCGAAGAATGGCGTCGCACCTCCGGCGATGGGATCCACATCCGTTCGCGGTTGGTTTATCTCTACGGACGCATGGGGCAGAAGCATAAGGCGCGCGCCGAGCTCGGCAAGCTCGAAGCGATGAACAGGACCGAACCGCCGGATCCAGTGGCCATGGCGCTGGCGTACATCGGCGTTGGGAATAACGACGCGGCGCTGACCTCGCTGGAAAAAGCTTGCGCTCAACGTTCGAATCTTCTGACGGCGCTGAAGGTGGAACCTGCTTATGATCCGCTGCGGGATGATCCTCGGTTTCAGGAATTGTTGCGGCGCGTGGGCTTGGCGCAATAGATTTGTTGCGCGAAGGGATTTTCGCGGTTCGGGAGCGAGGGGTAACGAGGTCGGTTGAAAATTATTCACGCTGCCTAACCGCGCGACGGGCGCGGCTGCGCTTGCGGAGTGCTATTTCGAAAGCAGAGGCTGCGAGAAGCGGATGGGAATGCCGAAATTGGAGCCGCCGAAGCCTTTCAAGATTGCCACCGTCACTCCGATGACTTTTCCATCGCGGTTGAAGAGCGGTCCGCCGGAGCCTCCGGAAGTTGTCTGCGCGTCGAACACAATTTTGTCCGGCAAGATATCTCCGATGTGACCTTGGGTGATCAGCGGGTGAATCAAATTGCGCTTGGCTAGTTCGTTGAGCACCTGCGAGACATCGCTGCCGCTTTTCTTCAATATGTCCTGGGCGGATTCTTCATCGGTGCGCGCGAGAATTGCGGCGAGACCGGTGGCGTAACCCATCAAGATGATGGGTTGACCGCTCAGCGCCGAATCCTTGCCGGTGTCAATCGCCAGAACCGGACGCTTCAGATCCTGCAGGTCCACTCGCACGGAGGCGAGGTCCGTCACATCTGAAATTTCCTGGATCTCGGCATGAAACGCGCGTGGATCGCCTGGGAAATAAGCGCGGATTGCGGAGATTTGCGGCTGCAGCCCCTGGCTAGTGATTTGGGCGATCTCGTCATTCTTCCACCAGGGTTCGGCTACGTGGCGATTGGTGATCACTCGCCCGTTTGCTCCCGCTACGAAGCCGGTGCCGAAGACGTCGAGCTTCACTTCCGGGCCTTTTTCCTCGAGCGTCAATACTGGATTGCCTTCGCTATCTTGTATCGGCTCGCCTTGTTCGTTGAGCCCGGCGTAGTGGAGGCGACGGCCGGACGTCTGGTCGTTGAATGCCACGGACACATGCAGCAGGCAGACGGATTGGACGTCCACCGGAATAATACTTTGCGCGGCTTGGCCCTGGGCTTCCAGGCGTTGCAGGCGGGAATTGGTTTCCTGCAATTGCTTTTGCAGAGTAGCCGCGTCGTCCGAATTGGCCGTGGCCATTTTCGCCTTCAGATCTTCGGCTTGTTTCTTGAGATCGTTTTTCGCTGCGGGTTCCACAACCGCGGCTCCCGGCTGGATGCCCTGTTGCGCGCGAAGTTTACGTGCTTCAGCAATTAAATCCTGCTGACGGACAATTCCGCCTTCGAGCTTGGCGAGAACCGAGTTCGACCGCTGCGTGACTTTCTGCGCGCTGCGCGCAAACAGCAGATAAATTCCGGCCATCAAGACGGCCACGGTGAGCACGGCCGCGAAGCCAATTTTGAGTTTGCGATCGAGCGAGAAGGCGTCGCTGGTCATCTTTTCAGTGACGGCCAGCGCCTCGAACGCGGTGTGCGCGATCTGCTGGCCCTCTTCGGCGATGCGCATCTTCTCGCGAAGTTCATTCTCCGCGCGTTGCATGCGCAGGCGGGTACGCACTCGCGCCAGCAATTCTCGGGAATCGCAGGGACGGGAAATAGCGTCGTCCGCGCCCAAATCCAGGGCCGAAGCACGCTGCTCGCTTCCAGCCGCCACGAGCAGGAGCACCCGGATCGCCGCGGTTTTCGCGGAACCGCGAATTGTGGCCAGGACTTCGCCGGCGCTGGGTTCTTGCATCGATGCGTCGAGCAGCAAGAGGTCGACGCCCCTCTGGTGGATCGCGTCGAGTCCTTCACGGCTGGTGGCGAAGACGGTAACGTCGTAGCCGGCGGACTGCAGGGCAGCGCGCATCTCCTCGCGGCTGTGCGAGTCGGGATCGAGGATGATAATTTTTTCGGGCGTGTCAGCCATGGAGATTTCTCGACTCCGAATATTTCTGCGCGCTGCTCCTGAAAGACACTCTGCAAACTACCAACGCTCTTGATTCCTGGCGCCGCGATCGCCCTGCCAAGAGCCCCCCGACGTACTCGTTAGACGCTTGGCGGGATTGGGAGGGTTCATGATAACTTTTCAGCAGGACGGCCGCTTGAGCGAACTGGAAAAGCTGAATCAAGAAATAATTCACTGCCGGGCGTGTCCGCGCCTGGTACGGTATCGCGAACAGGTCGCGCGGGACAAGCGCCGCGCGTTTCGCGCTTGGGATTATTGGGGAAAACCGGTTCCGGGCTTCGGCGATCCGGGGGCCGAACTTCTGATTTTGGGTCTTGCGCCGGCGGCACACGGCGCCAATCGCACAGGACGAATGTTCACCGGGGATCGCTCGGGGGACTTTCTGTACAAGGCGCTGTTTCGCGCGGGGTTTGCCAATCAGCCCACTTCGACGAAGCGCGGAGACGGCCTGGCGCTGAAGAACGCTTACATGGCCGCGACTCTGCGCTGTGCGCCGCCAGCGAACAAGCCGTTGCCTTCTGAGCTTGCGAATTGTCGCCACTTTTGGGAGCGCGACATCGAAATTCTGCAACCGCGCGCTGTCCTGGTTCTGGGCAGCATCGCGATGCGCGCTTACCTGGGATTGTTGAAGGAGCGCGGGCAAATTGCGACGTTGGCTGCGTTTCCTTTTCGGCATGGAGCTAGTTACCAGCTGCCGGGGGATTTGCCGCGGCTTTTCGCCTCGTACCATCCGAGCCAGCAAAATACCTTTACTGGCAAGCTTACGGACGCGATGCTGTTCAAGGTTTTGCGTGAGGTGCGAAAATTCCTGGCGCAATGATTTTTTGCCGTGCACTACTTCGACGCTCCGGCGCGTGATCCTCGCATCAGCAACAAATAAACAAAAAACGAGACGGCGAAGCCTACGAACCAGGCGTAAGGATAGAGGCCGTGGAGCGCGGGGATTTCCAGGCCACTCAGCGCTACGACCACGCCGGCGACGAGCGCGGCGATGGCGCGCCAATTGAAGCCGCGCGAAAATTCGTAGACGCCGCCGCGCTGGTATAAATCGTCGGCCAGAATCACGCGTTTGTGCAGGACGTAATAGTCCGCGATCATCACGCCGGCGATCGGACCGAGAAAACTGGAGTATCCCACCAGCCACCCCATCACGTAGCTGCCATGACTTGAGAGCCAGCGCCACGGCTGCATCAGCAGGCCGATAAAACAGGTGATCACGCCGCCGAGCTTGAAACTGATCTTGCGCGGATAGAGATTCGAAAAATCGTTCGAGGGCGAGACGACGTTCGCCGCGACATTTACGTTGAGAGTGGCGAGCAGCAGCGCCAGCATCGCTACGACGACCGCAATCGGATTTCCCAGGCGGCTGAGCACTTCTACCGGATCCCAGATCGCGCGGCCGAATAAAACGACTGTCGCCGAAGTGACGGCAATACCGATGAAAGAATAAAACGTCATGGTCGTCGGAAGGCCAAGCGCCTGGCCGAGCATTTGTTCGCGCTGGCCTTTTGCGTAACGCGTGAAATCCGGAATGTTCAGCGCGACGGTGGCCCAGAACGCCACCACTCCCGTGAGCGATGGAACGAAGAATGCGAAAAATTCGCCGAAGGTGCGAAATTGCGAGGGTGTGGAAAGCATTGGACCGAGCCCGCCGGCCTTGGAATAGGCCCAACCGAGCATCGCGAGGCCGAGAATCAGCAGCGCGGGAGCGGTGATGCCTTGCAAATAGCGGATGGCTTCGATGCCGCGCAGAATTACGGCAAGATTCAGCAGCCAGAACAGAAAGAAACACAGCCAGGCGTGATTCCATCCAGGGATCATCGCCGCGAGCAGCGTGTTGATCGCTTCGCCGCCGATCCAGGTTTGAATTCCGAACCAGCCGCAAGCCACCAGCGCGCGCAGGACAGCCGGGATATTCGCGCCGAGCACGCCGAAGGAAGCGCGCGCGAAAACTGGAAACGGAATGCCGTATTCGGCGCCGGCATGGGCGTTGAGCAGCATCGGAATGAGGACGATGATGTTGCCGAGGAAGACCGTGAAGATGGCTTGCTTCCAGTTCATGCCGCCGGCAATCATGGCGCTGGCGAGCATGTAGGTGGGGATGTTGACGCTCATCGCGACCCAGAGCGCGGCGTAGTTGTAGGTGCCCCAAGTGCGTCGATCGCCTGGGATTGGGGCGAGGTCTTTGTTCCAGAGCCAGCTCGAGGCTGCGGTCGGGCGCACGGCGACTTCGGGTTCTGAATTTGTGCGCTCTGTCATTGATTGGCTGCTCTGGTCATTTGGCGCCGCAAAAAGAATTGCGGCGCTTATACCTTTGGCTTGGTTTGGGCGCAACAGGTTTCTGAGGAAGGGGCGAATACGGAGGGCTAACGAAGACCCCACCTTTGCCAAAACGCGGGACGTACGGGGCACTCGGCGGGTCGGAAGCTTTGGCGAGAAGGGGCGCCGCAGGCAGCGCCCCTACCTCCGCACAAATGCAGCGTGGTCACTGCGGATCGGGCTAGCTCAAGCCGCCGGAGGCCAGGAGTTGATCGCCGGTTAGCCAGCCGGAGTCGCTGGAGGCGAGGAAGACTGCCAGGGAAGCGATGTCGCCGACCTGGCCGATCCGGCCTAGCGGAGTCTGTGCAATAGCGCCCTTCTCGAAGTCGGAGCCGATGAAGCCGGCGGAGTGCGTGCCTTCCGTCTCGACGATGCCAGGGTTGATGCTGTTGACGCGGATCCTCTTGGGTCCCAGTTCGCGCGCGAGAACGCCGGTGATAGCGTCCACCGCGCCTTTGGTAGCGGTGTATACGGAGCTATTCGGCGGAGTGATACGGCTGACGGCGGAGCCGATATTGATGATGCTGGCGCCTTCACCGAGATGCTTCACTGCAGCTTGAGTGGTGAGGAGCAGACCGAGCACATTGATGTTGAACTGGCGGTGGAAGGAATCTTCGGTGACGGCCTCAAGGGGTGCGAATTCGTAGACGCCGGAATTGTTGACGAGGACGTCGAGACGGCCGTAGTTTTTGACGGCTGCGGCGATGATGCCCTGAGCTTCGGCGGCTTTGGACACGTCGCCAGCCACGGCGACTGCTTTGCCACCGGCTGCGGTGATGGCGGAGACGACTTTTTCCGCGCCTTCCTTGCTGGAAGCGTAGTTTACGACGACGGATGCGCCTTCGGCTGCCAGTGCCTTGGCGATGGCTGCGCCGATGCCTTTGGAGGCGCCGGTTACGACTGCGACTTTACCTTTTAGCTTGCTCACTTGTGGCTCCCTTGGATGGTGGTCTTGTGTGTTTGTTACTGCTCGATTGGATGAGGGCCGGTGTGGGTGGGATTCTTTGATTCTGGGGGCGCGAGGAATCGAACAGGACGTCGAGCGCAGGGATGACGGGAAAATTCTCAGGGTGCGTGCACCCCACTCTTAAGGGCGATCACGCACGCCTCACCTTCAAGTCCGCCACACGAATAATCACGCGTTTGCCGAGAGCTCTTGCTGCGCGGGTGATGGTATCGAGCGTTACGGAGACGTTTTGCGGGTCGAGCAGGCGATCTAGCTGCGATCGGCTGGTGCGGAGCTGTTTGGCCATGGCTTGTTTGGTTTTGCGCTGGTCTTGCATGGCGCGTTTCAGTTGCCATGCCAGAACTCGCTTGATGGCGACTGCCTCGACTTCCTGCTGAATGCCTTCCTGCGCAACGAAGCTATCGAACGTGGAACCGGTGTGGGTTGTTTTCTTGCGAAGCTTTCTTGCTTTCATTGTGATTCCCTTGAAGCTTGTTCTTGGGCACGCGGCGAGTGTACCACATAAGGTACATTGCGCCTGGCGCTCTCGGCGCACTACGCTGTTTGCGGTGATGGAGTTTGACAGGGTATGTGGCGCTTGTTAGCCTGCGCGGGACGCGGCGTTTGTTGCGGGCCGGAGTCCACTGCATGAGCGCTGAGATCGAACTTACTTCCGGGCGCGGTTCCCTCCCTGATACGCAACCTGTTATTGAATTTCGTCATGCGGGATACAAGCTGCCGAACGGGCGGGCGCTCTTGCGCGATCTGAACCTTGTGGTGCGTCGCGGCGAGACTTTGGTTTTGCTGGGGCGCAGCGGAGCGGGAAAATCCACGGCTTTGAAATTGATCAACCGGATGCTGGAGCCTGGCGAGGGCGTGGTGCTGGTGAACGGGCGCTCGACGGTGGAGGGTGATCCGATTGAGCTGCGACGGCACATCGGGTACGTGATTCAGGAAGTGGGATTATTTCCGCATTTCACCGTGGAACAGAATATTTCTCTGCTGCCGCGGCTGGAGCATTGGCCGGAAGAGCGAATCCGCACGCGGGTAGCGGAGCTGCTGCAGCTGGTCGGTTTGAATGAGGCGGAATTTCTGCATCGTTATCCACACCAGCTTTCGGGCGGGCAGCGGCAGCGTGTGGGCGTGGCGCGGGCGCTGGCGGCGGACCCGCCGATTTTGCTGATGGACGAGCCTTTTGGAGCGCTGGATCCGCTGACGCGGGCGGAGGTGCAGTGCGAATTCCAGGATTTGCAGCGGCGGCTGCGGAAGACAATTGTGATTGTGACGCATCACGTGACGGAAGCGCTGCTGCTGGGAGATCACATCGGCGTGATTGATGCGGGGGCGCTGGTGGGACTTTACACGCCGAAGGATTTTATGGATGCGACGGAGCCGGTGACCGCCGCCTACACCGCGAATGTGCGCATGTTCGAAAAGCTGGAGGGACCGGGATGAATCTGCTGGAATATTTTGCGCGACATCATCGGGAAATTTTGCAGGCGACGCTGGAGCACGTGGAACTGGTGGGGATCGCGATGCTGCTCGCGGTGGCGGTGGGCGTGCCGCTGGGCGTGCTGGTGGCGCAGCGCCCCTGGCTGGCGAAACCGATTGTGGGCGGGGCGAATATTGCGGAGACGATTCCGAGCCTGGCGCTATTTGGATTTTTGCTGCCGGTGCCGTGGCTGGGGGATCGCGCGGAGCGGATAGCGATCGCGGCGCTGGCGTTGTATGCGCTGCTGCCGATAATTCGCAATACTGCGGCGGGGATTACCGGAGTGGACAAGGCAGTGCGCGATGCGGCGCGCGGTATGGGGATGACGGAGCGGCAGATTCTGCTGCAGGTGGAATTGCCGCTATCGTTTTCGACGATGCTGGCGGGAATACGCGTGGCGACGGTTCTGACGGTGGGGATCGCGACAATTGCGGCGGCGGTGGGAGCGGGCGGGTTGGGAGAATTTATTTTTCGCGGGCTCGCGATGGTGAACAATCAATTGATATTGGCTGGGGCGATTCCGGCGGCGTTGCTGGCTTTGATTGCTGACTTTTTGCTGGGCGTGTGTGAGCGCCGGTTACAGCCCGCGCGATCATGAGGCGCGGCGCGCGGTTACGGCTGAGTATTTTGGCTTGTGTTGTGTTTTCGTTCGCGGTGGCTCTGGGTTCGTGCGGCGCGGCGCGACCCGATGAGATTGTTGTGGGGTCGAAGAATTTTTCCGAGCAGGCTTTGCTCGGGGAAATTGTGGCGCAGCATCTGGAGGCGCGAACGCATCGCGAGGTGACGCGGCGTTTTTATCTGGCGGGATCCTATATTTGCCAGCAGGCGCTGCTAGCCGGGCGGATTGACTTGTATGTGGAATACACGGGAACGGCCCTGACCGCGATTTTGCATGATCCTTTACAGTCTGACCCCGCGGCGGTGTTGCAGCGGGTGCGCAGTGAATATCAGCGGCGATTTGGATTGCAGGTGCTGCCTTCGCTGGGGTTCAACAATACTTTTGCGATTGTGGTGCGGGGGGAGGATGCGCGACGGCTGCATCTGAAGACGATATCGGATGCGGCGCCTCTTGCGCGCGATTGGCGGGCTGGGTTTGGATACGAATTCATGGAGCGGCCGGACGGGTTTGCGGGTTTGGCGCGAACGTATGGCCTTTCGTTTCGAGAGACACCGCGGATTTTGGATCTGGGATTGCTTTATCGCGCGCTTTTGGAGAAGCAGGTGGATTTTGTGGCTGGAAATTCGACCGATGGATTGCTGGCGGCGCGGGATTTGACGATGCTGGAAGACGATAAGCATTATTTTCCGCCTTATGAGGCGGTGCCGGTTGTGCGCGCGGATGCGCTGGGGCGATTTCCGGAAATGCGGGCTGCGCTCGTGGAATTGGCGGGGAAGATTAATGATGAGGAAATGCGGCGGATGAATTACGAGGTAGACGGGGAGCACCGGGATATTGCGGATGTGGCGCGGGAATTTTTGCGGGGGAAGGGGTTGGAGTGAGGGCGCGTGCGCGTCGTCGGCGAGGATTCGCGGATCAGCCGTTGCAACGGCAACGGACTCGCGCAGAGACGCGGAGGGCGCAGAGAACGGCAACGGCAAAGGCTGGCGGTCTGAAGCCCGCCGCTAGGAATTCAACCCCATCAAGGGAGGATTGTGAGTTGCTGGGTTTGTTGGGGGCGGCCGACTGTGGAAGCGGTAACGATCAGGGTGGCGTTTGACGCGGGCTTGCGCACTTCCATATCGGGGATGGTGGCCTGGGTCTGGCGCGCTGGAATGCGAAAGTACGGGGGCAGGCTATTCAGGACGCCGGCGGGCGTGGTTTCGAGTTTCACCCAGGTGCCGGATGCCGGGGCCGGGGCATTGAGCGTGAGCGTCAGATCCACCGTGTCGTGACCTTTCACGGTGTCCACAGGCTTACCATTTTTGGTGAACTCCGCCTGATTCAGAGGAATGCGCGCGTAAATGTTGACGAAATTCCGCGTTAGGTACGTGCGATCTCCGGGCGGGTCGCCGAGGCAATGCACGACGAGTTTGGTGATGACGATTTGCGGGCCGGGGTCGGTGGGGACATGGGTGTCATCCCAAAAAAGGTAATCGCCATTCAGTATGACGGGGACCTTGCCGTAGAACAATTTCGTTTCGGCGTTGGTATCCGGTCTGTGTTCACCGGTGCCGTCGTTCCAGTCGATGTTCGGCACGAAATTATCTGCCTGGGAGCAGGGATTGGTGATGAGGCCAATGGGTGCGTGGGATTGGACCATGCGATAGGAGATTGCGGATTCGAAGTCTCTTGCGGTGAGGAACATGTAGTCGGACGCGGCTGAGACTGGGCGCACAGGTATTGGCAGGAAAGATGTTGCCGTTGCGACGGCGATTAGGATCGCTGCCGTCAGCCAGAGTCTTGGTTTCATCGACGTGGATTTTACCTTAATCCAAGTCACACGTATCGCGCTTCATGCAAAGGCGAAACCTATTCGCTTGGCCAGTTGACCGAATGGACATGCGCAACTTGCGGCGGCTGCTGCGCGGATGATAGCGTAGTTAACACTTCGAAATGATTGCGGATTCGAAGCAGGTAAGCGCACTTGGGCCGAGCAGGACCCCGCGCGGGAGCAGGAAATTCCTTGCCATCGTGGAACGTTAACGACCAGAAAATCCCCCAAGCCCGGCTAGCGCTTGTTTCCTACCTATCAGTAATTTTCGTTGTGCTGCTGATGATTGGTTTCTGGAAGCTGCAAGTGGTGCAGTCCGGGCATTTTGCGGATTTGGCGGACCGCAACCGCACGCGTTCAATTCCGATTATTGCGCCGCGCGGACCGATGCTGGATCGCGAAGGGCGCGTGCTGGTGGACAGTTATCCTTCGTTCAGCATTTTGCTGTTGCGCGACGATCCGAAGTCGCTGGGGAAAAGCCTGCCGCAGATTGAAGAGGGACTGGGGATCAGCCACGAAGACTTGCAGCAGGAACTGGACATCGCGAAGAACGAGCCGAAATTTCAGCCGGTGGTGATCAAGCCGGCGGCAACACAGGCGGACATCGCGTTCGTGGAATCGCACCGCGCGGATTTGCCGCTGCTGGAATTGATGATGGTGCAGCGGCGGCGGTATCAGCACGGTGAAATGCTGGCCAACGCGATCGGGTACGTAGGTGAGGTTTCCGCGCAGCAATTAGAGGACAGCGATGGGCACTATCGCCCGGGCGACATCGTAGGAAAAGCCGGCCTGGAGCGCGAATACAACGATCAGCTGGAAGGCACCGACGGAATGCGGCGCGTGGTGGTGAATAGCGTCGGCAAAGTGGTGCGCACGCTGGAAGACATCGAGTCGATCCCCGGCAAACCGATCCAACTAACAATTGATTATGACTTGCAAGCCGTTGCCGAAGCCGATATGGCCGACAAGACGGGCGCGGTGGTGGCGATGGATGCGCGCACCGGTGAAATCTTGGCGATGGTGAGCAAGCCAACGTTTGATCCGAACGATTTCGCTGTGCGGATTCCGCAGGATGAATGGGCAAAGTTGAACACCGATAAGCGCACGCCCTTGCTGAATCGCGCGATTCAGGCGCAACTGGCGCCAGGCTCCGTTTTCAAGATTGTGATGGCCGCAGCGATGGTGGATTCGAAACTCATTCCCGAATCCTACAGCGTGTACTGCCCAGGGCACGCGAACTTCTACGGCCGTGAATTTCACTGCTGGCGGCCGCAGGGTCACGGCGAAGTGGAATTGCACAAAGCCATCGTGGATTCCTGCGACATCTTCTTCTACAACGTCGGCAAGCAGCTCGGCATTGACAAGATCTCTTACTACGGCTCGGGTCTGGGGCTTGGCAGGCGGACCGGGGTTGATCTGCCCAGCGAAGAGCCCGGCCTGATGCCTTCGGAAGAATGGGTTGAGCGCGTATACCACCACAAATGGTACGCGGGCGAAACGATTTCCGTTGCGATTGGCCAGGGAGCGGTGACCGTCACGCCGATTCAACTGGCGCGGATGGCGGCTGCGGTGGCGAGCGGCGGCACACTGGTACAGCCGCACTTTTTGAAGGGTTACGCCAATGCGAAAATCGAACATTTTCCGCTGTCCGATGACGCTGTGGAAAAGGTGACGCAAGGACTGTTCGGCGTGGTGAACGAAGGCGGCGGGACGGCTTATCACCTTCGACTGGCTAACGTTGATCTGTGCGGAAAATCCGGCACGGCGCAACTGATGAGCTACGATGCGGCGAATCGGCTGGGCACGAAGAAGATGGATGGCTGGTTCGTGGGATTTGCGCCGCGGCGCAATCCGGAAATTGTGGTTGCGGCGATCGTCCAGGACACGATGGAGCACGGCGGCGAGGCCGCGGGACCGGTGGTGCGCGACGTGGTGAAGCTGTATTACGACAAGAAGGCGGCGCACAACCAGCAGCAGGCGGGAACAGCGGATCCAGCGCAGCCGAACGCGACTCATGCCATGGTGGCGACCGTGGGAGGGCAGCACCCGTGAAAGACCGGCCGCGCGTACAGGATTTCGATTGGACTTTGCTGGCGATCGTCGCGGCGATCTGCGGGCTGGGCGTGATGGAAATTTATTCGTCCACGCATGCCAGCGCGATGGCGGGGATGCAGTGGAAACAACTTACCTGGCTGGGCATCGGAATTGTGGGGATGTTCATCATTTCGCGGATTGATTACCATACGCTGCTGGACCAAGCGCCTGTGCTTTACATTTGCGGTGTGGCGGGGCTGCTGGTGGTGATGGTGATCGGTTCGACGCACTTGGGGGCGAAGCGCTGGATCTCCATGGGCGGTATCTTCAATTTGCAAGTGTCAGAGCTCATGAAGTTGATTATAATCATTGTGCTGGCTCGCTTCTTCAGTGAAGTGCGCACCGACCGGCTGACGTTGGCGGATCTGGTGAAGGTTGGCGCGTTAACGATCGTACCGGCGGCATTGATATTGAAACAGCCGGACCTGGGAACCGCGATGGTGCTGATTCCCGTGGCGATCGTGGGAGCCTTCATCGCCGGGATTGAATGGCGGCATATGGCCATCGGACTGGTGCTGGTGGCGTTGCTGATCCCGGTGGGCTGGAACATGCGCCATCATTTGAAACCGTACCAGCAGCAGCGGATTGAGACGTTCCTGCATCCGGAAGAAGATCAACGCGGGGCGGGATATCAGATATTACAGTCGGAAATTGCGGTGGGTTCGGGTGGTTTTTGGGGCAAAGGATTCGGCAAAGGCAGCCAGAATCAGCTGGGCTTTGTGCCGGTGAGGTATTCGGACTTCATTCTGGCGGCGCTGGCCGAGGAGCAGGGCTTCATCGGAGTTTGCGTCGTGCTGCTGTTGTATCTGGGTCTGATTCTGCGGCTGGTGGATAACGCGCAGAAGGCCAAAGATCGTGCGGGGATGTACGTGGTGATGGGAGTCACGTCCATTCTGGGCTTCCACGTTCTGGTTAACGCCTCAATGGTGATAGGCTACATGCCAGTAACCGGCATACCATTGCCGTTGATGAGCTACGGCGGTTCTTCGACCGCGTTTGTTTTTTTGGCATTGGGTCTGGTGATGAACGTCCGCATGCGGCGATTCGTCAACTGAGCTCCGGCCACAATGAAGTGCAAAGAAATCAGAAGTATTGGTAACCGAGCCGCGGAGAATCCGCCGGCCGGTAAATTAAAATTTGAGTAAGGTAAGCACCGGGTGAGGAAAGCATTCATGCAACAACAGCAGTCTTTCCTGAGCGGCCCGCAGTGGCCAGCGCAAGGCACCGCCTTGCCCCACTCCGGTCGAGCGCGCGCGAGCGCGCGCGCCGCCGCGGTCCGGTGCGCCACTAGGAGTATTCATGTCGAAGGAAATGGTTATATCGGCGAACCCCCACGAGACACGGGTCGCCATTATGGAAGAAGGGCTGCTTTGTGAGTATTACGTCGAGCGGGAAAAAGAGTTTGCGTTAGTCGGAAGCATCTACAAAGGCAAAGTTACCCGCGTGCTGCCCGGCATGCAGTCTGCCTTCGTGGAGATTGGCCTCGATAGCGACGCCTTCCTGTACGTCAGCGACTTCATGGAAGAGATTGAAGAACTGGACCACGTCGTCGCGACCGTCGAGGACAAAACCCAAAAGATGGAAGAGCAAGGCGGGCAGCTTTTCCCCGCCAATACGGGCACGACGCCGATTATCGAGCCGGTGGATGTCGAATCACCTCGTTCGGGTGCGTCTGCGGCTCCGGTTGCAGGCCCTGGGCTGGAACCGCTTCCTGGTGAATCGATTTCGGCAGTGCGTGGGCCGTCGCCGACGGGGACGTTTTCGCCGGCAGTTTCTCGTCCCTCGGGCGGCGGGCATGGCCACGATCGCGGGCGATTTGAAAATCGTTCGCGCGGCGGCAGGCCGGGCGGGGATAGGGGTGGGCGCTTTGGCCGGCGCGGAGGCAGTGGCGGCGGTCGTGGGCGTAGCGGCGGCGGCAGGCCGGGCGGAGATCGCGGCGGGCGTTTTGGCCGCGAGCTTCCTTCTTCGAAGTACGCATCGTCGCGAACGTCTGAGGAGCATACGAGCGAGCCGGGAGCGCCGGAAGGACACATCTCCACTCTTTTGCCTGGGGAATCTCTCGCAAAATTCAGAGAGCGAGGCCCTGAGGATGTTTCGGCAGCGGCCGCGCACACGCACTCACAGGATGTTGAGGCGCCGCCGAGCTATACGCCAGCTTTCGACCCGCATGAATCTTCCGCGCATGAATCGGAAGCGCATGGGAACGTGCATGAAGATGTACACGAAGAAGCCCACGAAGAAATTCATGATTCGCTAGTGCACTCGCGTTCGGAGCAACCGCCTGCGGAATACCGTCCCGCTCCTGCGGCGCGCGAATCGTCAGGCCGAGGATCTTTCCCGGCGCGGGAGAGTTTTCCGCGGCGTAACGAGGGATTCCGGGCGCCGTCATCCGGCGGTTTGGAGCCGTTGCCGGGCGAGACGCTCTCGAAGTGGAAGGCGCATACGCATCTTCCTCCCGAACCGCTGGCGCCTGAAGCACAGGCTTCCGAAGCGGCGACATACCAGCCGCAGGACGAGGCGCCGGTGCCGGATGCAGTGCGATTCGCGCCGCTTTCTCCGTTGATGCCGGCGGGGCCGGAAGTGGATTCCGTGCGTACGCCGGACGCTCACGTAGAGGAGCCAGCGGCGCGGAATTCGCGCGATTGGAATCAGGTGGAAGCGCTGAGCCCGAATTTCGAATTAAGTGATGCTCCGGAAGTTCAGCAGCACCACGATTCGGAGACGCACGAAGCCGGGCATCACGAAGAGCATCCTCATGTGGATTTGACCGAAGAAGAAGCGGCCGCGCTGGCCGAACATATTGCCGACGCGCAGGATGATGACGCAGCGCGAGATGCGCAGAATCGCGTGTTTGCTGCAGCGGATGCGGCGGCCGATGCCGGCTCGCACGAACACCATGGCGACCAGGACAGCGAAGAACATGAAAGTGAAGAGCACGCGGAGGATTCCGAGGACGAGGAGCTCGAAGAGGAAGAGGCTGCAGCCGAAGAAGAAGGCATGATCGCGCCTTCCGAACCTGTGCCAGGAGATCTCGAAGGACCCGATTCCATCGCGGCGCAGGGCGAAGAGGGCGGCGCGATTTCCGCGGAGGGCGCGCCAGCGCCGGCGCAGCAGCCGTTCCAGGCGCGCGTGCGCGGCGATTTCCGTTCGCGCATGCAGAATCCGGCGCGTCGTGGCGGCCGCGATCGTGGTGGCAGGCGCGATGATCGCGGACGGCGTCCGCAGCACGGGCACAGCGGCGGACACGGCCACCATGGGCGTCCGCAGCAACCGCGGCGCACGCAGCTGATCGCGGACATGCTGAAGCAGGGCCAGGAAATCATCGTACAGATCGCCAAGGAACCGCTGGGCAAGAAAGGCGCGCGCATTACCAGCCACGTCGCATTGCCCGGGCGATTCCTGGTTTACATGCCGACGCTGGATCACACCGGCGTGTCACGCAAGATTGCTTCGGCGGAAGAGCGCGCGCGGTTGCGGCATCTGGTGACTGACGCGAAGGGCACTTCGGGCGGCGGGTTCATCGTGCGCACAGCGGCGGCCAGTGCGGCGCCGGAGGAAGTTCGCGCGGACGTGGAATTCCTGACGCGGACCTGGGCGGAAATCAAAGCGCGTTCCGAGCAGCGCAAGGCGCCTTCCCTGCTGCACCGCGACCTGAACCTGGTGGAACGCATTCTACGCGATTACATCACGCCGGATTTCGGCGCCATCTGGGTGGACACCGAAGAGGAATACACCAAGGTGGTGGATTTCATGAGCCGCTTCCAGCCACAGCTGGTGGGGCGGGTGAAGCTGTACACCAAGGAAACGCCGGTCTTTGAAGAGTTCGGGATTCAGCAGGAAATCGACAAGGGCCTGCGGCCCAAAGTGTGGCTGAAATCCGGCGGGTACATCGTGATCAATCACACCGAAGCGCTGGTGGCGATTGACGTGAACACCGGGAAATTCGTGGGCAAAGGCTCGAACCGGTTGGAAGACACGATCGTGCGGACCAATCTTGAGGCTTGCAAGGAAATCGTGCGGCAGATGCGCCTGCGCGATCTGGGCGGGATCATCATTATTGACTTTATCGACATGGAAGAGCGGCGCAACCGCGAAAAAGTGATGGCGGTGCTGGAAGACGCTTTGCGGGCTGATCGCGCGCCTTCGAAGGTGCTGCGCTTCAATGAATTTGGATTGGTTGCGATCACGCGCAAGCGCACCAAGCAGGCTTTGGAGCGCACGCTTTGCCAGCCTTGCCCTTATTGCACTGGGTCGGGCATGGTGAAGTCGGTTCCGACGCTGTGCTACGAAATTCAGACGGAAGCGCGGAAGATGGCGCCGGAGATGGGATCGGGGAGCATTACTTTGCGCGTGCATCCGGAGATTTCCAAGGCGCTGAAGACGCGGGAGTCATCGCTGATCGAGGAATTGGAACGCTGGACGAAGAAGAGCATCATCATCCAGGCAGATCCGACCTTGCATTGGGAGCAGTACGACATCTACTGACGGCCTGTTCCTTGAGTTCCGTTATCCGCAAAAACGATGCGCCCGGGCTGAGTGGCTCGGGCGCTTTGTTTTTGGGTGTGACCGCTCGGCTGTTTTTGGAACGAGAATCGTTCTCGTAAAATTCGCCCGTAGGAAATATTCCAAACCATGAATCAGGGCGGGATTATCTGCGCGGGCGTAAGCAACAAGGAGCTCCGGGTTCGCGTGCCGTGAAAACGTACGCTTCAGCCAACCACCGTTAAATTCTGCGCTTCGTCGTTGGATTTCTCTCTGACGCTGTGTTGCTTCCTGTGCTCACTTGTGCGATTGGCGCATTCATCGTCCTGTTTTGGCAACCAAAGAACACACCTGACCAGCAGGTCTTCGGTAGAATGGTCGAATGGTGCGGCTTCGCAAAATCAACTGGCTTTTATTGATCTTATTGTTTTCCGTCGCCGCGTGGCCCGGATATACCCTTCTAAAGGGGTTGACGTTCTCAAAACGGAAACTGAAACTCGCTAACCCTGTCTCTTACGTATTTAATTCACCGGCCTCTGCAGTAAGGAGCGCCATCGACGCTTCGGCCAGCGGGGCATACCAAGAAGGAGGTAGGTACGGCTCCTGGGCGCCCTCTGGATTGTCTTTTCATGGCTCCACCGAAACCGAGTACAACATGCATCAAATCACGGTGTCGAATAGTTATTTCTGGTGGAACACTCCATTGCAGTACACAGCCGACTTCAAGCTCTTGCTGACTCCTGTGTCCGATTCAAAAACTCGAGTTGATGTCCAAACATCAGAATCAATGGTCCGAATTGGCCCAAACTTCGGCGGCCATGGAGGGGACTACTACGAACGGGTTGCGCCCACGACTATCGAGGAATACCGAATCCTTCTGAAGATCGGAGCCGTGTTGGGTGAGCAGGACATGCCTCGGCTTCGGTTACCTTTGTAGAGCATCCGTGTTCTGACACGGCTGTCAGGGTGACTCACTAACTTTTGCGTTTTTGCAGGAATCGGCGGCTGAGGCCAACCAGTACAAATATCGGACCGATCGCGCACGAGGGAAGCCAAAGGAAGAACAACAGCCCTGTCCAACCATGGACATTGGCTCAAAGTGCAGCAGTAAGCTCAATCCCGGAATCACGATGAGCGAGACTCCTGAAATCGTAAGGCCGGCAAGCATTACCTCAATTGCCTCTCCTTTGCTGCAAAAGATGAGGCAGCCAGCAAGAAAAATGAGAATCCCCGACACCAAAAGCAGCAATCCAATAGCTTCTGCAACATAAAGCGGGCGCGAGGAATCATTGACCCAGGCAAGTAACAGCACGCCTAGCAAAATGCCGCTCGCCCCCCCGAGAATTAGGATTTTCGTTCCGGACATTGTCATGTTTAGCGAATTGTAGGACGGGGCCAACCTGAGGGACAGCTGAAATTAACCTTTCGGGCAGGTCGAGCGTCGGCTTGCGGTAAGAGTAAGGCCATAGGCTTCAAGGAACTTCCAGAATCTGCGCTACCCGTGGCCTAAAAATGGCCTACCAAACTGCCCGGGTGTCGTTTTTGCCGTTTTCTTAGTTTGATTTTTCTGTGAGTCACGTGTTTGCAATCGCGCCCTTTGTACGACATCTACTAACGCCGCAGTATCGGTGCTTTTCTAGGGGCGGGTCTTAGACCCGCCCCTACGTTCCGCCTCGCACGATCCGCAATCGTTCCACTTGCCGCGATTTCCTAAAGTTTCAAGGCTAACTCACCAATTTCTCAAACACTGTAGCGCTGCTCCTTGAACGGATCGCCGTACATGTTGTAGCCGTTTTCCTCCCAGAATCCCGGCTCATCGTGGTCCATGAATTCCACACCGCGCACCCACTTCACGCTTTTCCAGGCGTAGAGGTGCGGGACTACTAGGCGCACGGGGTAGCCATGTTCGCCGGGGAGCGGTTCGCCGTTGTGTTTCAGTGCGAAGAGCGTTGTGGGGCGGAGCAGATCGGCGAGCGGGACGTTCGAGGTGTAGCCTTGCTCGGCTAGGACCATTGCGTACTTTGCCGCGGGCTTCAGTGAGATCAGATTCATGATTTCGCTGAAGGCGATACCTTCCCAGCGCACGTCGAAGCGGCTCCAGCGCGTGACGCAATGCATGTCGGCGGTCACGGCAGTCATCGGCAGATGCGAGAATTCGTCCCAGCTGAGGCGCAGCGGGCGCTCGACGAGGCCGGTGATGCGGAAATCCCAGGTCTGGGGATCGAAGCCTGGCACGGTGCCTTGGTGCAGCACGGGCCACTTCAGGGTGAGCGATTGTCCGGGCGGCAAGCGGCCGGCTTCGCGCATGGCGCGTTCCTGGCGCTTACGTTCGCTGTCTTGTCCGAATGCCATGTTGCGATTTCCTGTGGTTGCGAACTTCTTTGATCATTCTATATCCGTTCGCAGGCGCGCCGGTACGACGACAACCAAGGTCAAAGGCGCCCAGCTGAATCTGGCCGCTACAACGTCAAAACCGGGTTGCTGCCGCCGGTTTCCGCGTTCATTCGCGGCGGAATTCGCTGTGCTATTATGGCGATTCGGAAATAATTAAATCGATATCTCATCGAGGGGTTTTCTTGGCTGCGCGCATACTCAACGGCAACTTAATTCGCGATCAGATTTACGGGGAGCTGGCGGATGTGATTTCTGGGCTTGCCGCCGCGGGAATTCGGCCGGGACTGGCGACGGTGCTTGTCGGCGACAATCCGGCTTCGAAAGTTTATGTGAAGAGCAAGATCGCGGCTTGCGAGAAGCTGGGGCTGGCGAGCATTCAGGTGACGCCGCCGGCTACGATTTCAACGGCCGAGTTGCTCAAGATCGTGGAAGATTTGAACCACCGCGACGATGTGGATGGAATCCTGGTGCAGCTGCCGCTGCCGCCGCAGGTGGATGCGAAGAAAATTCTCGACGCGGTGGATCCGGCGAAAGATGTGGACGGTTTTCATCCGCTCAACGTGGGGCACTTGGTGGCAGGGCGCCCTACTTTGGTAGCGTGCACGCCTTCCGGAGTGATGGAAATTTTCCAGCGCAGCGCGATTCCGCTGGAAGGCGCGAACGCCGTGGTGCTGGGGCGCAGCGATATCGTGGGCAAGCCGATGGCGCTGCTGCTGATGCACGCGAACGCCACGGTGACGATCTGCCATTCGAAGACGCGCGATCTGCCGGACGTGATTCGCCGTGCGGACATCGTCGTGGCGGCACTGGGGCGCGCAGGAATGGTGACCTCTGATTTTGTGCGTCCTGGGGCAACGGTGATCGACGTGGGGATTAACCGCATCAACGATCCGGCGCAGGCGGAAAGCTTCTTCGCGCATTTTCCGGAGCGGCTGGCGGCGTTTCGCGAAAAAGGAACCGCGCTGGTGGGCGACGTGCATCCGGACGTCGCGAGCGTCGCCGGAGCGCTCACCCCGGTTCCGGGCGGAGTTGGGCCGCTGACGATCGCCATGCTAATGAGCAACACCATCAAGGCCGCGCGAATGCGGCGCGGATCCCGTGCCACGGCGAGCGCTCCGGCGGTTGCGGCCGTGCCACGCTGATGTTGCGCGTCGGGCTCACCGGCGGCATCGCTTCCGGCAAATCCACGGTGGGGGGAATGCTGCGCGAACTGGATTGCCCGGTGCTGGATGCGGACACGCTGGGGCATGAATTGCTGGAGCAGGGGCAGCCAGCGCGCGAGGAAGTGATCCGCGAATTCGGCCAGGAAGTTCTGGACGCGCGCGGAAACGTTGACCGCGGCAAACTGGGACAAATTATTTTTGCGGATGCGGCGAAACGCGCGCGGTTGAATCAGATTCTGCATCCGCGGATTTTGGATGTGGTGCGCAAGTGGTTCGCGGCGCAGGGCCATCCGGGCGGGCCGGAGCTGGCGGTGGTGGAAGCGGCGCTGATCATTGAAGCAGGCTACAACAACGAACTCGACCGCGTGATTGTGTGCTGGTGTCCTGTCGAGCAGCAACTGCAACGCTTGGTGGAGCGCGGCCTGACCGCGGAACAGGCGAAGCTGCGCATCGCGGCGCAGATGCCCATGGAAGAAAAACGGCGGCTGGCGGATGAAGCGATTGATTGTTCGGGATCGATCGAAGAAACGGAACGGCAGGTGATGGAAGTGGTGAAGCGGCTGTCGCAGCCGGCAACGCCTGCGGGAGGAAACATTTCCTGAGTTTGTAGCGTACTAACTTGCAGAGCGAAATCGTGCGAGAATGCCGGGGCAGCGAGGTGCGAGAGCTTTCTTCATGCGTTTGATGAGAACAAGCGGAAGCGAAGGGCGCGCGGTGCGGCTGCTGGCCATCGGGCTGATCATCGGACTTGGCGCGTATTGGGCCGGCTCGCGTTATGGCGAACGAATTCCCGCGGCGGTGGATGCTTTGCGTGCGCCGGATTCGAGCGGTGCAGCGACAGCGCTGGATCCCACCGAAGCGGAGAACGTGCGCATCTATCGCCTGGCGTCGCCGGCGGTGGCGAACATCGTGACGCGCACGGTCGAGTACGATTTTTTCTACAATCCGGTGCCGGTGGAAGGCGCAGGCTCGGGATTTTTGATTGATGTGGATGGTCACATCCTGACGAATTACCACGTGGTGCAGGGCGCGCAGACGATTGAGGTGACGCTGGGAGATCTGACGCGTTATAAAGCGAAGTTGATCGGTGAGGATACGCGCAACGATATCGCGCTGATTCAGATCGATACGCAGGGCCACAAGCTGACGCCTTTGACTTTGGGCGATTCGCGGAATCTGCTGGTGGGGCAGCGGGCTCTGGCGATCGGCAACCCATTTGGATTTTCAAGCACGCTGACCACCGGGATTGTGAGCGCTCTGGGGCGCACGGTGCAGACCAGCGAAAACACTTTCATTGATGAGGCTATCCAGACGGATGCTTCGATCAATCGCGGGAATTCGGGCGGACCGTTGCTGGATTCGCATGGACAGGTTATTGGGATCAACAGCGCGATTTATGCGCCGACCGGAACGACCGCGGGAATCGGATTCGCGATTCCGATCAACACGGCGCGGCGCGTGGCCGAGGATTTAATCAAGTACGGGCGCGTGCGGCGCGCGACGCTGGGCGCGGAGGGGCGCGCTTTGTGGCCCGGGCTGGCTGAGGCGCTGAAGCTGAGCGTGCAGCAGGGGATATTGATCGAACGCGTGGAGCCGGGAGGCGCGGCGGCGGCGGCCGGGATTCGCGGCGGCAATAAATCCATGGTGGCGGGCTTGCAGGAATTGCGCATCGGCGGCGACGTGTTGATCGCGGTGGACGGCAAGACGATTACGAATCAGATGGATTTGAACTTGATGTTGAACCGGTCGCAGCCTGGCAATACGGTCACGTTGACCATTGTGCGTGACGGCAAGCAGATGAATGTTCCGGTAAAGCTGGGCGAAGGATAGGAACTTCAGGTGATTTTTTCGCCAGCGGATAATTAATCGCGGCGATTCCACGTGGCGCGCACTTCCTGCCGTTGTTGATCACTCAATTGAAACCATGATTCTGCGGCCTCGCGCGCTTTTTCGAGCGCGGCTTGCATTTCGGCTTGTTTCTGGTGCATGACTTCGCTGCCTGCATCGGTGGGAACGCGGACGGCTGGCGCCAGGAACATGACGGCGCGCGTGAACGGGTACGGAATCTGGAACAGGTCCCACGATTTCTTGAACGTGTAGGCGTGTTGCAGGCCGATGTGAAAGACGGTGATGGGGCTGCCGGTGCGGCGCGCGAGAATAATCGGTCCGGGCTTCGCAACGTAGCGCGGGCCGCGCGGACCGTCAATCGTAAATGCTACGTGCTTCCCTTCCTTGATGCGCTGGGCCATCACGCTGAGACCCTCGATAGCGCCGCGGCTGGAACTGCCTTGCGCGGTGCCGAAACCGAGGCGCTCGATCACGCGGCGCGTCCACTGGCCGTCGAAATTCACCGTGTTCATGATTACCATGCCGCGATTGCGCCAGACCCACGCGGCGGAAAAAATGCAGCGGTGCCAGAAGGCTCCAATGCCGGTTTCGCCATGGTGTTGAATTAGCACTGCGTTATGCGCGCCGACGACGTCGAGACGCAGCGTGGGGCCGAGGAGGCGAATCGCACCGTACACGAACCAGGCGATCACAGGGATTTGCATGCGGCGCCAGCGCGAGAGCTTCGGACCGCGCAGATCAAATGGCGAATTGCCGGCGGGAGAGCTGGCGGGAGCGGCTGATTTCGCGTCGGTATCCACTGCGGTATAGTATAGGACGGAAACTCGCTCTGGTCCTGATGTGCTCCCGACCACAATCCGCGCTTTACAACGCTTTTGCGCTGCTGCGCGGAATTGTGTTTTGCCTTTTCCTACTGCTGGCGGCTTTTCTGGCGTGCCCGCTGCCGTCGGGCGCGCAGCAAGTCCCGCCTGGCGCGATCGGGCGCGTTGAAGGAAATGATGTATCGGTCGACAACGGCACGGCGGCGGACAATGTGCCTGCTGCTGCTCCGGCGCCCGGAACGCCAAGCTTGGTCTTCAACGGCAGCGTGCTGACGGTGCACGACGGAAAAGCGCGATTGATGTTGGTGGCGGGCGGACAGGTGGATATTTGCGGGCCGGCGAAGTTCACGCTGCTGCAGTCCGGAGCTTCGATTACTTTAGCGCTGAATTTCGGGCGCATTCATTTGCAGCTGCCGGCCAGCACGCCGCTGCGGATTTTCACGCCAACGATGATTGCGACGCCTCTCGATATCGGCGGAGCGAGCCGGGACATCACAGCTGGATTGGACATGAACGATTCGTTGTGCGTGGTGGCGACGAACGGCGCAATCCGGTTGGAGCAGCAATTTACGGGGGCGGGGCTGATCGTACCGCAAAGCGGCGAGTTCTTTCTATCCGCGGGAAATCTGGTGCCGGTGGCGGGTACGCCGGGGAGTTGCGAGTGCGCGCCAATGCATGTGCAGTCTTTGCCGCCGCCACAGATTCCGGTGCTGGGAGTTACGTCGAGGGATCAATTGAACGTGGAGCAGTATCCTTCGGAGGCGGCGCCTGCCCCTGCGCCGACGCCTTCGCCGGCGCCTTCCGTGGCTGAGAAAGAGCCCGCGCCGGAACCGAATGTGCAGTTGCGGATTCTTGCGGGGGCGAACGAGACGCATCCGACTTTGCCGCCGCCGCAGGACGCCGTGCCTCCTCCGCCGCTCGTTTCAGTGCCGGAGTATAAGATTATTTTGCCACCGTTGGTTTATTCGGCTTCGTCATCGCCCGCGCCGCCGGAGGATCCCGCGATTGAGGCGGTTTTGCTGGTGCGGACCGTGCATGTCGAGCCGGATTATCAGTTCACGGGGCATGTGGAGGCGCCGCACTTGGCGACGGTGGCGCAGAAGACGAGCTCGTCACCGGGAAAGCAAGGAGCGACGGATGCGAATTCCTCCGGCGGGAAGAAAGAGGGCTTCTGGGCGCGCTTGAAGCGGGCGTTTGGCGGGAGTAGTTAGAAGCCGTTCATAGAGCTACCAGCGGGCACGGCATGTCGTGCCCCGACGTCTTCAGTTCGTCACATACCCTCATAGTTCGGCCCGCCACCCCCTTCTGGCGGGACCCAGTTGATGATCTGGTAGGGGTCGGCGATGTCGCAGGTTTTGCAGTGGACGCAGTTGGAGGCGTTGATCTTGAGTCTGGGCTCGCCCTTCTCCGTAACCATTTCGTAGACCGCCGCGGGGCAGAAATATTGGCAGGGGTTGCCGTATTCGCGGACGCAGCGATCGCTGCAAATATTCGGTTCGAGCACAACCAGATGGCACGGCTGGTCCTCTTCGTGGCGCGTGCCGGAATGATAGACGTCGGTGAGACGATCGAAGGTGAGCTTGCCGTCGCCTTTGAAGCGCGAGGATTGGTCCACGAGCGTGCGCGGGCGATTCAGCTTTGAATATTCCTGGTAGCCCGGCTCGCTGCGCAGCGGATCGTTGAGGCCGCGACCGCCGGTTACAAATTGCAATCCCGCCTGCACCAGGCCTGAATACAAGCCTCCGTGAAATGCCTGGTGGAAATTGCGCACTTCCCAAAGTTCTTTCTTGATCCAGCTGGCTTCGATTTTCTGCGGATAGGCGGAGAGAGTTTTTGCGGAAGTGTCGCCGGCGCAGAGCGCTTCGTAGATTGTTCCGGCGGCGAGCATGCCGCTTTTGATCGCGATGTGAATCCCCTTCAGGCGCTGCGAATTCAGCAGGCTGGCGGAATCGCCGATGATCAAGCCGCCATCCACATAACTGCGCGGCATGGAATACCAGCCGCCGTAGGGAACGGTCTTCGCGCCGTAGCGGATGAGCTTGCCGCCTTCGAGAATATTTTTGACGAAAGGATGCGTCTTGTATTTCTGGAACGCTTCGTGGGGATCGAAAAGCGGATCGTGATATTCCAGCCCGACGACCATGCCCAGCGAGAGGCGATTATGCTGCAGGCCGTACACCCAGCCGCCGCCGTAGAGATCTGAGCTGAGCGGCCAGCCGAGCGTGTGGGCAACGTAGCCGGTGGCGATTTTCCCCGGTTGGACGTCCCACAACTCCTTAATTCCCAGGCCATAGACTTGCGGATTCAGGCCATCGAGCTTCAATCTGCTGACGAGTTCCTTGGTGAGCGAGCCGCGCGGCCCTTCGGCGAGGACGGTGACTTTTGCGCGCAATTCGTAGCCGGGCGTGAAGTTGTCTTTTGGTTTGCCGTTCTTATCCACGCCCTTGTCTTCGGTGAGGACGCCGGCGATGCCGTTTTTGTCGTAGAGCAATTCCCTGCCGGCGAACTGGGTGAAGAGGTTCACGCCCTTTTTTTCTACGAGGCCGCCGAGCCATTTCACCAGCTTGTTGAGCGAGACGACGTAGTTGCCGTGGTTTTGCAGCGGCGGCGGAGTGATGGGAAGTTTGTAGCTGCTGGATTCGGTGAAGTAGTAGGCGGCGTCGCCGGTTACCGGTGAATCCAAGGGAGCGGTTTTTTCGAAGTCCGGAACGAGTTCGCGCAGCCCGCGCGGGTCCATGATCGCGCCGGAGAGCTGGTGGGCGCCGATTTCACGGCCTTTTTCCAGGACGTAAATATTTTCGGCCGAGAGTGAGGGAGATTTTTTTGCTTCCGTGTGTTTTTCGATCAGATTGGCGAGGTGCAGGGCGCAGGAGAGGCCGCCGGGTCCGGCGCCGATGATCAGGACATCGGCTTCGAGTTGTTCGCGGGTGACGCTGGGCGTGTCGGGCATTAAGCAATCATAGCAGAGGAGGAAAATGGAAAAGAGAAAATGGAAAATCGGGCGCGAGGCGCCGCCGCGAAGGCACGAAGATTTTACCCATAACGCCGGCACCTATGGCCGGCACCAAGAAACTCACGTGGCCCAATCTTCCCAACGAAGCGTCTTTAGGCGACGGAATTCCTTAACGTTTGCGGTGACGAGAGTTAAGTCGCGACGCAAGGCCTGCCCGGCGATGAGGAGATCGTAAGGGCCAATCAGCTTTCCCGCAATTTCCAAGGCCGCGCGAATGCCTCCAGCAGTCCTCGCGTCTTCTTCCTCAAAAGGCAGCAAAATAACGCGGCCAGCGAACAATTTCTCGACGCGCTTTGCGTTTGATTCAAGACGACTGCTCTTCGCGACGCCGTACCAGAGTTCAAAGGCGACAATCGCCGGCACGTACACCCGGGAGCCTCGAGCAACTGCCTCTTCAAAACGCCTGCGAACGACTGGCAAATCGCCTTCGATGAGCGCGATGCATGCGTTTGTGTCGAGCAGGTAGTCCACTAAAATATTTTGCGACGCGGGGTGGCCGGTTGATTCCGCGCTTTCTTGGGCGGACTCATGAAAGGTCCGGTGTTCAATTGGTCCAGCTCGGCGAACCATTCTCGGGTGTCGGAAATGATCGGCTGGAGCAAGATGCCCTCGGGAACGACGCGGATGCGGACCGCGTCGCCCGTGAAACGGAACTCCTTAGGAAGGCGCACTGCCTGGCTGCGACCGTTACGGAAAAGCTTGGCAATACCTGTCTTGGCCACGCGATATCCTCTCCCATGATATATACCATAAGTATAGATCAATCACAAGCCCAGGGTGCCCTATTCGTGGCGCAGGGCGATGAGGGGGTCAACGCGCATGGCGCGGCGGGCGGGGATGTAGCACGCCAGCAGCGCGACCGAGATCAGCAGAACTGCGACGGCGGCGAAGGTTATCGGGTCGCTCGCGCTTACGGAGAACAGGAGGCTGGAGAGCAGGCGGCCCAGCGCTGCCGCGGCTGCGAGGCCGATGGCTACGCCGAAGAATGCGATGCGGGCTCCCTGGCCGAGAACCAGACGCAGGACATCTTTTTGCTGCGCGCCGAGCGCCATGCGAATGCCAATCTCTTGCGTGCGCAGCGCAACCGTGTAGGCCATGACGCCGTAGATTCCAATAGCGGCGAGAATCAGCGCCAGGGCGCTGAAGATTCCGAGAAGTACCAGGGTGAGACGGCGGGTGGAAATGGAATCGTCCACTAGCTGCTGCATGGTGTGGACGTCGAAGATGGGCTGGTCTTTATCAATCGCAGCGACGGCGGAGCGGATGGCGGAGGTGAGGCTGGCGGGATCCACGGCGGAGCGGACGACGAGATTCATGTCCGCGCTGGGGCGCTGGCGGTATGGCGAATAAACTTCCAGGCGCGCGGGATTGTCCAGGCCATAGAGTTTGGTGTCCGCAACAACGCCCACGATGGTGATCCATTTTTCGTCTTTGCCGGGATGTCCCCAGAGGAAGCGTTTGCCGATGGCGTCGCCGTCGGTGAAGAAACGCCGGGCCATGGTGGAATTAATGAGAGCGACGTCCGGAGCGGTTTCGTTGTCAGCGTCGGAGAAGTTTCGGCCGCGGAGCAGTGGAGTCCCCATGGTGGTGATGTAGTCGGCGCTGACCGTGTGGCGGTCGGGATGCGGGAATTCTCCGGGGCCGGGAATGGGAAGGCCTTCGATGGTGATGTCTGAGCGACGGTGATTGCCGGTGAGAGGAACCACGGTGCCGAGGGCAGCGGATTCGACGCCAGGGATCACGCGAACGCGGTCGAGAACTTGCTGCCAGAAATTCAGGATGGCAGGATCTTTGGAATACTGGTCGGTGCGCAGATCCATTTCCATGTAGAGGACGCGGGCGGGCTGGAAGCCGGGGCTGACTTGAATGAGATGGTAGAGGCTCTTGAGCATGAGGCCGGCACCGACGAGAAGCACAAGGGCGAGAGCGGTTTCGGCGATGGCGAGGGCGCCGCGCAAACGATGCTGGCCGCGCGTGGATGTGGCGCTGCGGCCGCCTTCTTTTAGAGTTTCATGCACATCGGGGCGCGTGGCTTGGAGCGCGGGGATCAAGCCGAAGGCGAAGGTCACCAAAGCGATCATCGCTGCGGCGAACAAGAGCACGCTGAGGTCCATGCGCACGCCCATCATCTGCATCGAATCGGCGGGCAGCAAGTGCCCCAAGCCGGAAATTCCCCAGGCCCCGAGGATGAGACCGAGCGCGCCGCCGCAGAATGCGAGCACGAGACTTTCCGTCAACATTTGGCGAATGAGGCGGCCGCGGCTGGCGCCGAATGCCTGGCGCAGAGCGATTTCCCGGGCGCGCGCGGCGCCGCGAACCAGGAAGAGATTCGCAACGTTGACGCAAGCGATCAGCAAGACGAACACGACCGCGCCGAAGAGCACGAGGACGGCGAGGCGTGTGTCTCCAGTGAAAGCTTCGCGAAGCGATTCCAGGTGGGCGCCGAAACCGTGATTCGTCTGCGGGTACTGCTGGGCGAGGCGCGCGGCAATCGTATTCATCTCTAACGCGGCTTGAGAAAGAGTTACGCCGGGCGCAAGGCGGCCAACTACGTCCGTATCGCCACGTTGGGCGCGGTCGGTGAAATCAGCGGCAAAGAATCCGATGGGAACGATGACATCGGTGGTATCGAGAAAACGGAAGGTAGCAGGGAGAACGCCGACGATGGAGAAGCTGCGGCCATCGAGGGTGATGGAGCGGCCGATGACGGCGGGGTCGCCACCGAGATGCGATTGCCAGAGCTGGTAGCTGAGCAGGGCGACGGGGGCAGTGCCAGGTTTTTCTTCCGAGGGAAGAAGATCGCGGCCGAGAATGGGACTCACCCCGAGCAGCGTGAGGAAATTCGGCGAGACCGCGTAGCCCGCGATGTTTTCGGGTTGGGCGATGCCGGAGAGATTGAAGTTTACATTGTTGACGACGGACATGTCGGCGAAGGCGTGGGACTGCTGGCGCCAGTCTAGAAAATCGGGATAGGAAACGGAGACGTTGCCCACGAGCTTATAGGTTTCGCGCAGCCGGACCAGTTGCGAGGCGTCCTTGAAGGGCAATGGGCGCAGGAGGACGGCATTGACGACGCTGAAGATTGCGGTGTTGGCGCCGATGCCGAGGGCGAGGGTGAGGACGGCGATGAGAGTGAAGCCCGGGGATTTCGCGAGCATACGGATGGCGAATTTGAGGTCTTGGGTGGTGGTGTCCATTGATAGCCTCCTCGCTTGGCGCAAAAATTTTAAATTCACGTTACGGAGGCGGATCTGAGACCCGCCCCTACTGTAATTTCTGTGGCACGTTTGACGCGGGCACGGCATGCCGTGCCGCTACGAGCATCCTCACTATATAAATTCTGCCTCAGCGAAACAGAAGAGAGATCCTTCACCCGCGTTCGCGGGTTCAGGATGACGGAGCACAGGCGATGCTCATTCATGGCGGAGGGCGACCAGGGGATCTACGGCGGCAGCGCGGCGGGCTGGGACGTAGCAGGCGGCTATAGCTACCGCGACCAGCAGCGCTGCTACGGCCGCGAACGTTAGCGGATCGGTGGGGCTTACGCCGTAGAGCAGGCTGGTCATCAAGCGCGTCAGCGCGAACGCGGCTAGCAGGCCGATTCCGGCGCCAGTGATCGCGAGCTTCAGGCCTTGGCCAAGAACCTGGCGCAGGACTTCGCTTTGTTGCGCGCCCAGGGCCATGCGGATGCCGATTTCGTGGGTGCGCTGACCGATTAAGTAGGAGATTACGCCGTAGATGCCGACGCCGGAAAGCAGGAGCGCGACCAGCGCGAATGAGCCAAGCAGAATCGCGGAGAAGCGTCTTGTGGCGGTGGAATCGCTGATGACTTCGGGCATGGTCTGCGCGCCATAGACAACTTGTTCGCTGTTCACTTGCTGCACGGAGTGGCGAATCGAATCGAAGATACCTGGGTCTGCGCCGCGGGTGCGCACGACCATGCGCATGCCGCTAGGTGCGAGTGCCATCGTGGGATCGGGAAGCTGCATGAACGGAAAATAAAGCTGCGCGCGCAGGCGTTCGGTGTCGTCAGTATCGAGCCCCCACTGATTTACATGGGCGACTACGCCGACAATTTGTGCCTGAATATTTGTCTGGCCAATATCGAGGAAGAGGCGCTTGCCGACGGGATTTTCGTTGGGGAAATATTGCCGGGCGAAGACGTCGTCAATCACAACCACCGACGGAGACATCTCGTCGTCACGCGCGGTGAAGAAGCGGCCGCTGCGCAGGGGCGTTTGCATTATTTGTAGATAGTCCGGATCCACGACGTAATCAATGACCCAGTTCATTTCGTCGCGCGTGGTAGGTTTTGGTTGATTGTCGCGCCAGAAGAGCCATTCATCGTCGCCGCTCATCGGAAATGCGCCCCAGCTCAACGCGACGGACTGCACGCCGGGCGTGGCAGTGACTGCAGATTCGGCGGCGCGGAAGGATGCGCGAATTGCGACGGGGCTGGTCTGCAACGTGGCGGGCGAAAGCGAAAAGCCGAAGGTGAGGACGTTGCGCGGATTGAAGCCGGGGTCTACGTTCCAGAGTTGCACCAGTGTGCGAAGGGCGAGCCCGGCGCCGATTAGCAACACCAGCGCGAGCGCCATCTCCACCACGACTAGGATGCCGTGAGCGCGTTGACGCGAACCGCTCGCGCCGCGTCCGCCTTCTTTCAGGCTATCCTGCAGATTGGTGCGCGAGATTTTGAGCGCGGGGATAAGGCCGAAGAAAATTCCGGCGAGCAGCGTCGCCGCTGCGGTGAAAAGCAGCACGCGCATATCAATGTGGACTTCTCCTGAGCGCGGCAGAGAGTCCGGCAAGGCGTTCAAGGCCGCGCGCAGGCCCCAACTAGCGAAGAGCAGGCCGAGTGCGCCACCCATCGCGCCGAGCAAAAGACTTTCCGTCAGAAGCTGGCGAATCAGGCGTGACTTTCCAGCGCCCAGTGCGGCGCGAACGGCGAATTCGCGCATGCGTGCGGTGGAACGCGCGAGCAGGAGATTCGCAATATTGGCGCACGCTATTAGCAGCACGAACGCCACGGCGCAGAACAGCACCAGCAGGATCGATTGCACGTTGCCCAGCATTCTTTGCTTGAAAGGAATCAGAGCGGCGCCGATGCCTTTGTCCACGTCAGGGTAAGCGGCGGCAAGATTCTGGGTAATAGCGGCAAAATCGGCGCGCGCCTGGCCGATGGTGACGCCGGGCTTGAGGCGGCCGATGCCGTGGAAGCCCAGGCCGGCGCCGCGGCTGAACAGGAGATCGTTGTTCCATTGAACGACGGGGGCGTAGATTTCGCTGGCGCTGAAGGAGTCGAGCATGAGATCGAAATCCTGCGGGATTACGCCGATGATCGTGAATTGCTTGCCGTCGAGCGTGAGAGTTTTGCCGATCGCGTCTGGCGCAGCGCCAAATTTGCGTTTCCAGAAGCCGGCGCTGATGAGCGCCACGGGGGCGGCGCCTCGTTGGTCGTCCTCAGAGACAAACATGCGGCCTGCCGCGGGCTGTACGCCGAGGATGGGAAAGAAATCGGAGGTGACGAATTGCGCTTGCGCCTGCTCGGCCGGGCCAAGGCCGGTGAGACTGAAAGAATAGGCGCGCGAGACGGCCATGGCGGAGAGCGCGTGATTGTCTCTCTGCCAATCGAGGAAATTCGGGTAGGAGATCGAGCCGGTATTGAAGTTCGGCTTGCTCTCGTGCAGGGTGACGAGTTGATCGGGTTGCGGATACGGAAGTGGATTCAGCAGCACGCCGTTGACGATGGAGAAGAGCGCGGTGTTTGCGCCGATGGCGAGGGCGAGCGTGAGGACGGCGATGGCGGTGAAGCCCGGGGATTTCGCCAGCATGCGGACGGAGAATTTGAGGTCTTGCATTAGTGCGGTCATCGGCAGTCTCCCTGTCCGGGTGCGTGATTTTTAGGAGCAAAACGCGGGCGGTTCGCGAACCGCTCCTAGGAACGGCCAGCGGCGCGCACACTGACGCGCTGGCGCAGGAACCCCGCTATCGATTGGCAGGTGGGATACCAATGGGAGGGTCGGATAAGCGAATTGGATTCAGTGATTTGCGGGAGGCGCGGGGATGGTTGACGCGGCGGAATGCGCGGTTGCGGGAAGTGTAGTCGCGAAATTGGACAGCGCCACGAAGAGGAGCACAGGCAAGCTTGCCCTCCTGCGGCCGGCAGGCCTACGCCACCGGATTAGTGCGGCTTTTCGAGTTCTTCGATCAGGGCGGGGACGATTTCGAAGATGTCGCCTACTACGCCGTAATCGGCTACCTCGAAGATGGGTGCGTTTTGATCTTTATTAATGGCGGCTACGGTGCGGGCGCCTTTCATACCTACTACGTGCTGGATGGCGCCGCTGATGCCGAGCGCGAGATAGAGTTTGGGCGCGACGGTTTGGCCGGAGCTGCCGATCTGGCGGTCCATGGGGAGCCAGCCCTCGTCGCAGATGGGGCGCGAGGCGCAGATTTCGCCGCCCATTAGTTTTGCGAGCTTTTCGGCGAGGGGAATATTTTCGGGGGCTTTGATGCCGCGGCCTACGGAGACGAGGATCGGGGCCTGCGTGAGGTCCACGGCTTGCTTGGCTTCGCGGAACAGGTCGAGTGGCTTGGTGCGGATTTGTTCTGGTTTTAGTTCCACGCTAACAGATCTTACCGGGGCTGTGCCGCTGGAGTGTTTGGCGGCGAGGTCGGCGCGGAAGGCGCTGGCCTGGAAGGAGGCGATCCAGGGGGCTTCGCCTGTGAAGACTACGTCCGCGGAGGTGCGGCCTTGAAACATTTGGCGCACGAAGATGAGTTTGCCGTCTTCGTAGCGGTAGGCGACGCAGTCGCCGATCATGCCTTTGTTTAGCGAGGCGGCTAACTTGGGCGCGAAATCGCGGACTTGATAGGTGTGCGGGAACAGGACCAGGTCGGGCTTCGCGGATTCGATAATTTGGCGGAGGGCTAGCGCGAAGCCGTCGGGCGTGTATTTTTCCAGGAGGTCGTGTTCGACGGCGAGGACTTCGTCGAGTTGATAGGCGGAGAGGTCGTTAGTTAGGGTGCTGATGCCTTTGCCGATTACTACGCCGGATAGGGTGCCCTTCGTTTGTTGCACGATTTGCTGGGCCGCGGCCAGAGTTTCGAAGCTGACTTTGTTCCATTGCGCGTCGCGTTGTTCGGTGATCAGGAGAATTCTCATTTGACCCTATAGGACCCGCGCTTCATGGCGCAGTTTTTCGACCAGCTTGGTTGCGATTTCTTTGGGCTGGCCGGTTATGAATTCGGTTTTCTTGGTCTTTTGGGGCATGTAGATGCGCTCGACTTTTTGCGTGGGCGCGTCGGGCACGTTCAGCGTGGCACGATCCACGGTGGCGATTTCTTTTTTCTTGGCGGCCATGATGCCTTTCAACGTGGCGTAGCGCGGCTTATTGATGCCGGACTGGATGGAAAGCACGGCAGGCAGCGGCAATTCCACGTGCTGAAACCAGCCGGCTTCGAGTTCGCGCTTGAGCTTCATATGATTTTCGACGACTTCGATGGCCATGATGATGGTGGCGTGGGGGCGGCCGAGAAGCTCGGCGAGCAGCACGCCGGTCTGGCCGAATCCCTGGTCGTCACTTTGCAGGCCGGTGAGGATCAGGTCGAAATTTTCCGCTTGGATCGCGGCGGCGAGAGAGCGCGCGGACGCAAGTGGATCGAGTTTGAAAAAATTGGCGTCGGAGACGTGGATGCCGCGGTCGGCGCCTTTGGCCAGAGCTTCCTTGATGGTTTGTTTGGCGCGCTCCGGGCCCATGGAGATGGCAACGACTTCGCCGCCGTGTTTTTCTTTCAGGCGGAGAGCTTCTTCGAGTGCGAAAGTGTCTGGCTCATTGGTCTCGAAACCGATGTCGGATTCACGAATCCAGGCGCCACCTTCGAGGATGGCGAGAGGAGCGTCTTTCGCAGGAACCTGTTTGACGCACACTGCGATCTTCAAGAATGCCTCCGGAGCAAGAAGAAAACGACAATCTGACAGCTGGTATCAGTATTTCATATTTACAGCAACGGCACAAAGGGGTGCGGCGGACGCTTGCGCGCGGGACAATTTGTGCTATTCAGGGGAGTACGAATCGTTCTATGTACGAACACGTTATCTTGCCTGGCCGGCCGAGCCGGACGATTCGTAGGATCGCAGCACATCCATCGGGCAAGGGGCAAGACATGGGCTACGCACAGGACAATACGGTCCGTTCGGGAGTGGCACAAGGCGTCAGCTATTTGGCGCTGATTGTAGTTGGCCTAGGGGCGCTGTTATTCGGCGCGTGGAAATGGGACACCGCGAGAACCAACGACGCGATGCGACAGTATGATGACACGCTGGTTCGCGACATCGGCGCACGGCTGCCGCTGGGGACGCCGCGCGCAGACATCGAGAAGTTCTTGGCTGAGCGTGGCATGCCGCAGCCGGGATACTACAACTTTGGCGGGCCGATGGCGATCGTCAACGGGGCGACGGCGACCGTCTTTACACGGACGCCGCCGATGGGCAACATGGTGCATAGCTGTTTCGTCGTGCTGGATTTCCGGCTGGACGGCTCGGACGCGCTGATGGGGTATACGCAGGAGGCGCGCTGCACTTCGTACCTGATCGATGGGAACCGGGACCAGGGGACACCGCTGCTGCGATAGGAGATTTTGTCGACGTGGGGAACACGAACGCCAGGCGATCCAAGCGGTGCGATACCAAGACAGATCGCGTCGCGACGAGCGCGGGCACGGCATGCCGTGCCCCTACAACTGCAAAAGCCGGCGGGACGCCTGCCTAGCGGCAGGCAGGCCGGCGCTAGGAAGACCGTTACTCCACCCAGCGCTTGAAGAGGAGGGACGCGTTGGTGCCCCCGAAGCCGAAGGAATTGGAGAGAGCGTAGGTGACTTCGGCCTTTCGCGCGTGATTCGGAATGTAATCGAGGTCGCACTCGGGATCGGGCTTTTCGTAGTTCACCGTAGGCGGCATGATCTGGTCGCGGAGAGCTAGCACGCTGATTCCGGCTTCCAGGCCTCCGGCGCCGCCAAGTAAATGGCCGGTCATGGATTTCGTCGAGCTGATGGGAACTTTTTTGGCGCGGGCACCGAAAACGCGTTTGAGCGCTTCGGTTTCGATGGCGTCGCCGATGGGCGTGGACGTTCCGTGCGCGTTGACGTAGCTGACGTCGTCGGGAGAAATGCCCGCGTCTTTCAGCGCGGCCATCGAGACGCGATAGCCGCCATCGCCGTGCTCGGCGGGCTGCGTGATGTGATAGGCGTCGCCGGACATGCCGTAACCAACAATTTCCGCAAGAATTTTTGCGCCGCGGCGCTGCGCGTATTCCAGAGTTTCCAAAATCACCATGCCGGAGCCTTCGCCGACGATGAAGCCGTCGCGATCCGCATCGAAGGGGCGGCTGGCGCGTTCGGGATCGTCATTGCGCGTCGAGAGCGCGCGCATCGCCGCAAAACCGCCGACGCTCATAGGCGTGATGGCGGCTTCGGTGCCGCCGGTGATCATCACGTCTGCAGCGCCGCGCTGAATAATTTTGAAGGCGTCACCGATGGCGTGCGCGGACGCGGAGCAAGCCGTTGCGGTGGCGGAGTTCGGGCCCTTGGCGCCGTGGCGGATGGAAACGTGTCCGGCGGCGAGATTGACGATCGTCGCAGGAATGAAAAATGGCGAGATCTTGCCGGGGCCGCCCGCGAGATATTTGGAATGCTCGCGTTCGATGACGTCAAATCCGCCGATGCCGGAGCCGATGTACACGCCGGTGGAATCGGCAATTTCCGGAGTGACTTTCAGGCCAGACATTTGCATCGCAAAATCGGCCGCAGCGAGAGCGAGCTGAATGAAGCGCCCGGTTTTCTTCAGCTCTTTTTTCTCCAGCCAGTTCAGCGGATCGAAATCGCGGACTTCTCCGGCGATGCGGCAATCGAAGGCCGTGGCGTCAAAATGAGTGATGGGGCGAATCCCGCTCTTGCCGGCCAGCAGATTGCGCCAGACTTCCTCGGTACCAATGCCGCAGCCGCAAACCAGTCCAACGCCCGTAACCACAACTCGGCGATTCAAAGGGAACTTCTCCTGTACGGAATGGGACGACGGGCGAGCGCGTTACTTGCCCTTGGCGTGTTTCTCGATGTAATCCACGGCGTCTTTCACCGTGGCAATTTTCTCGGCATCTTCATCAGGAATTTCGATGCCAAAATTTTCTTCAAATGCCATTACCAGCTCGACGGTATCGAGCGAATCGGCGCCCAAGTCGTCCACAAACGAGGCGGTGGGAGTGACTTCGCCTTCATCCACACCGAGCTGCTCGACGATAATAGTTTTCACGCGTTCTTCGACGCTGGCCATGCTAATTGTTCCTCCGGTTCGGCTGTCTGGAAATCCCCGCTCGCACGACAGGCTGGGGTAGCGCCTTCAACACAACCTTGCCATTCTATGCGGGGCTTAATGCTGGGTCAACCTTTGACACGCGGTTGTAACGTCCTTGCATCCGCGTAAACCAAATCGCGGACTCGCGCTTTACGGCGTGGCTGGTTGTGGGTCAGGAGCGTTGGGGGTGAGCTTGCGGATTACGAATTCCTGGAGCAGGTTGGTGGCGGCGGTTTCGCCGATGCCGATGAGGGCGTTTTCGAAAGTTAGCCCGGCGCCGTCGCGATTCTGGGCCGGGTAGTAAGCGTTCGAGATGCCGCCCGCGGCGAGGCTGCCGAGGATGCTGGAATAATTTGGTTGCCAGTGTCCGTTGTCGCCTTTGCAGATGACGGAGTTGGCCAGCGCGTAGAACACGCGCGAACGCACTGTGCCGGTTCCTTTGTAGAAATAGCGCGGATCTTGTTTCAGGAGCGATGGCAGGATGGCGCTGCCGATAAACGTGCCGATGGCGAAGTCGGCGTAGGAAGCGCCGTAGCGCTTGGCGTAGCCTTGTGCGCCCTGGCCGTAGCCGCTGAAAGTGTTGTCCGCCTGCTGCACTCCTGCAATTGCGCCCGTCAGCACGAAGTTGACTGGATCGATGGTGCTGCGCCAGGCGAGCTGAAATTTTTGTTTGGAAGCCAGCGGAGCGGCGTTGGGAATGTAGCTGACGTAGAAATTGGGAATAACGCCGAAGACGCGCTGCTTTTCCTCGACTTTCAGTTCCTCTGCGGCGATTTCGACGCGCGGGACTGTGACCTGAACCTGGGTCATCTCCGTCGCAAGCGCGAAGACAATCTGCGGAAGAACAAGACTCTCGCCGGAATGCAGGATGCCGGAGGTCTTCTGCGTGGTGAAGAGCTCCGAGGTCACGGTGATCTGAAAGGGGCCAGGAGCGATGCTCGCAAAGGAGAATTGGCCGTCGTCACCGGAGATAACTTCTTGTTTCGGAGATTTGTCGTCGCGCGTGAGAACTACGTGGGCTCCGGCCACCGCGGCACCGGAAGGATCAACGACTGTGCCGCTGATGCTCCCAGGCGATTGCGGATCGGGTAGCGGCAGATTGGCTGCCGGGGCGTCCGGCAAAGGACCGGCGGCAGACGGGGCGGGCGCGGATTGCTGAGCCGGACTTTGAGCGACAGCCGGGAATACGCAAAACAGGAGGCTCAGGCCAGCGAAGCCGGCAAAGCGAATCGCCGAGCTTACGGCTTTTCGGTCGAGGGATCTCCTGCGCGAATTTGTGTTATGGGAATTCACGATGATTCCAAGAGTCTTCCCTTTTTCTTCCGACAAAAGTTCAAGTTAGTTCCAGAAAGATGATACCAGTTGCCCGCCAATCTCGTGATAGTACGAGCGGACAAGTATTGAGCAGTAACTGCGGAACTTGACCCAACTGTTATTCCCCCTAGCATTCGCATTTACTTGATTCCTCCGTCAAACCATACTGCGACAACTCCGCGCAGGCCGCCCTGGCTTGGGTAATATCCCGACTTAATACCAACAGTTCTATTCGGGTTATGCCTGAGCGCTTGTCTCGGGCTGGGATTTCGACCTAACGCTTAGCCACCAAATTTCGAAGGGCGCGACTACTTCGATATCGCGAACGGCAATTATGGTCACTTTGAAGGCTATTACGCAGGACGCATCCTCCATCCGCTGGCGGTAAGGTCCCTGGCATCCGTCATTCACCTTCCGATTGATTGGCGCGCGTTTCTAATCGTTTCGGCGGCTTCTTTGGTGACTTTGTTTTTCGCGTTGGGAGCCTATTTCGCCTTAGAGTTTCGAACGCGGCCCTGGGTGTACCGATCGCTTGCCGTTACACCGATCGTCGTTGACCAGTACGGAAATTATTACTGGCATGACCTGTTCATCGCGGCGTTGCTGGCGATTTTTTTTTGCGCTGCGAGCGAATCGATGGACGATTTTACCGATCTTGTTTCTAGTTTACCTCACGCGATAGTCAACGATGATGCTGGCTTTCGCGTTCATTGCAGTCGCGGCATTCAGGCGAGAGTGGTTCCTGAGCGCTTCAGCTATTGTTGTGGCGGCCGCAGGTGCCA
>Ga0181520_10001045_pt1 | contig 58145 bp, 49 predicted proteins | sample PEATcosm2014_Bin_29_FD_132451 | JGI IMG/M metagenome (GOLD analysis project Ga0181520, IMG submission 132451) | Peatland microbial communities from MTU Mesocosm Facility, Houghton, MI, USA - PEATcosm2014_Bin02_30_metaG | ecosystem: Environmental > Terrestrial > Soil > Wetlands > Peat | place... | reverse complement strand
GCACTTCTCCACGAGGACTTTGGCCTCTTCGCGGAGTTCGTCCTCGCGAACAGATTGCGGGGCTTCGCCCGCGCTCAGCAGCGTGCTTGAGGGCAGCTTGAATCCGCTTACATTCTTGGGCGCGATCGTGACGGCGCGCAGTTGCGCGTCGGCGCGGTCGTGTATGGCGATTGCTTCCGCGTGAAGCTGCGACGCTCCCTGGGCCGGCTCCGGTTTCGCGACGGGCCAGGGATTCGCCTGGCGCTCGGCCACTGGTTCAACTTGCATGGGCCGGAGAGGCGCAGCCACCGCCGCTGGAACTGTTGCGGGAGCGGCCGTTGCATTTTCCGGCTCACGGCGTTCCCAGATGCTGGGCCTGCGCTGCGTAATCGGAATCGCAGTTTCGGCTGGAATCTCAGACTCCTGCCGCAGATCCTCGCGTTGATAAGCGGGGATTTCGTCCAGCGGGTCCTGTTGCGTTCGGCGGAGACGCGTGAAGAACGAGAGGAAGCGATTCGGTTTGCCAGCAGGCGGTTCCGACTCCTGGTCAGGTCCGTCTGCGGTAACAAGCTTCGGAAAGGGCACGGGCTGGTTCTGTTCCAGTTGCAGAGCATTCTGTTCCGCGCGCATTTCCGCACGCTCTTCGCGACGATTCTGCCATTCTTCTCTCCAGGCGCAAAACTGAGCCCAACGTTCCGAAAGACTTTCGCGAATGACCCAGAAGCTGATGGCGGATGCAAAGTAAAGGCCGCAGGCGGCGAGCGCAGCGGCGACCAGCCAGGCTCCCTGAATGTTCAAATAGACCACCAGCAGTCCGGCCACCAGCCGTCCAACTACGCCTTCCACTGGAACGATGTGCAGCCAGCGCCAATGCCAAGGGAGCAAGCCAAAGACAGCCGGCAGAAAAATCAGAGCGAGGATAGTACCCATCCAGCGAAGGATCGGCGAGCCTCCGGGACGCGATCGCATCCATGTCCAGCCCACGCCACCCAGCCAGAGCGGCAGCAAGAATGCGGTCAGTCCGAGCGATTGCATCAAGACGTCGCTTAGGTAAGCGCCAAAAAGGCCGACCCAGTTGCGGGCCGTTGCGGAATCCGTGGCCGTGTTCAGCGAGGGGTCAGAGGCATGAAAGGTTGCCAGAGCGAGGAAAAGGAGGAGCGCGACCAGCATGAGAACCAACCCCAGGAAAATGTTCACCGGGCGGCTGCGCGTGGGCGACAGAACAATGCGGATGGGCTTCATGACGAGGGCGGTCCCGTCCTCTTTCTGCCACTCAGAGCTTTATCGGCAGGGGAGAGGATGCAGGCAAAATCATCCCAGAGCAACTCCCATTATCGGCGTCCAGAGGGGCGAAATCGGTCAAAAGGGCGGCGGGGGGAACCACCGACATTAACCGTCACCGCTTACGGGCCATAAGAGCAATGGCGTGGCGGACATAAGAGGCGCATCGGATTTTAGTTTGGCGAGATTAGCGCGCGATCAGGCGTGAACCCCAAATCAGCAGCGCGCCGCCGAGCAAAATGCGGTAGATGGCGAACATGGTGAAGCCGTGCTTGCGGACCCAGTGAAGGAACCACTCAACGACCCCAAGCGCGACGATGAAAGAGACGACGGTGCCGATGATCAGAACAATCCAGCGTTCCCCGTTCATGACCACATGGGCGGTGGCAACAGCGGCATCGGCAGACTTGGAGGCATGAACCTCTTTAATCAAATCCCAGCCGGTCGCGGCAATCATCGTAGGAATGGAGAGCAGAAAGCTGAATTCGAGTGCCGACGGCCGATCGAGACCCGCAAGCTGGCCAGCGGCAATCGTCGACATCGAGCGCGAGGTGCCGGGAAAGATCGCGGAGAGCGCCTGGCAAAGACCAATCCACACAGCCTGCGGCAGCGTCATCTCCTCCACGTGCGTGGTGCCCGCCTCATGGCGCTCGCTCCATGCGTCGACAACCCACATCACAATGCCGCCCGCGAGCAGCGCGATTGCGATGGCGTTCAGGCTGTCAAGGTTCTTTTCGCTCCACTTGCGCAGCAGCAGAGCAGGAACCGAAGTGCATGCAAACGCGATGAGCGTTAATGAGATGGGGTGGTTGAGCCAGGTACGGTCACCGGTTTCGCCACGGGGAAAGGTGCGGATAAAGTTGACTATCCTTTCCAGGAAGAGCAGACATAGCGCCATGATCGCGCCGACCTGGATTACGATTGTGTACATATTCCAGTAAGCAACATCCTGAAAACAAGCCGTGTTGCCGATGGAGCAGGCTGAATCGCCCAGCGGAATCTTCATTAACGCTTCGGCAATGCGCAGGTGCGCCGTCGAACTGACCGGCAAAAACTCGGTCAAACCTTCCACAATTCCCAAAAGGATGGACAGAATATACGGGCTCAAGAAGCCTCCTGGTTTTCTCTCTCATGCGTCTCGTATGGCGTCTAGGAGGCCATGAGCCGCTCACTCCCGTTCAATGCCGTAAACGGGAACACCTTCATCCAAGTTGTACACTAGCGCTCCGGCGCGCAAGGAATAGTCTGAGTCCGCAAAATGGGTCTTCAATTGCGCGGCCACGGTGCGCGCCTGATTGAGGGCGTTTTCGCTCTTCTTATTGTCCCCATTGGCGTCGTACATATCCTTAAGGACGGCAAAACGGTAGACAGCCTCGTACAGAGCTTGCGCGGTGCGTGGACCGTCTGCGTATTCATCAGCGTACTTGAGGTAGAGATCGGCTTCCTTCTCGGGACACTGGGTTGAACCTTCCCAGTCACCGCAAAGCTTGTTATCAATCAAGTCAAAGGCCGCCAAGGCCGCCCAGCGCGTGCGGGGATAGTACTTGATTACCTTGCGCAAGGCGTCCTCGTCCATCGCCATGCGGTACGCCGGATCGCGCTCATGCGCCGACGGCATGGTTGAGGCGTCGGCTTTTTCTATCTGCCACTGAATGTCGGCGGCCCGCCACGCGGCTTCCGGCGCGAGGGGCGAGTTGGGAAACATCTCGACGACGCGGCGATACAGTGAGCGCGCGCTTTGGGCAGCGTTGGCAGGGCCGCGCGGATTCGAGGCCAGAGCCTCCTGGTTGGCGGCTGCGCCGATCAGAATCTGGTCGCCATTGGGCGTGGTTTCTTCGACGATCCCCTTGGCCTCTAACCACCCGGAGATCGGCGGTGGCGTCTCGTCTTCACCAACCATCGGTGTATCCCTATCGCTGTGTTGCTCTTCAATGTCGGTGTTCGCGAATACGCGCATCCAAGCGCCGTTCTTTTCCGCAACGACCATTTCGCGACCAACCTGCACCTTTTCGACCTTTTGAGAGCCGGTGTCGGGCGAAATGTAGAGCCAGGTAACGCGTAAGACCGTGGCGCGGGGACCAGCCATGGGTTTTACGTCCTGCTGAGGTTTCTTGTCGGCGTGCGCGGCTGATACGGCGCAAGCAATTCCCACTCCTAAAGCGAGAGCACGAAACGCTGTAATACGCGAATTCATCGTATGCAAAATCATAGTTGAACGACGCTACGATATGGTTTCAGTGAGCACTTCGGCCAGCATCACGGGATCCACGTTGCCGCCGCTCACCACGGCCACGGCCTTCCGGTACGCGGGCAGTTGATCACCATGAAAGAGCAGCGCAGCCGTCGATACAGCGCCGCTGGGCTCAGGAACCAGCCGAGTGGCTGCCACGATGGCGCGCATGGCAGCGCGGATTTCGGCCTCCGTCACGGTGATGATGCCGTCCACAAAGGCCTGAATGTGGGCAAAGTTGCACACGCCTACACTTTGCGTGCGCAAGCCGTCCGCAATGGTCCGGCTGGTGGCCTCCGCAGGCCATGTGACGATTTCGCCGGTGCGGAAACTCTCCGCCGTGTCGCCGGCCAGCTCAGGTTCAATGCCAAAGACCTTTGCGCTGGGGCAGAGCCGCTTCACAGCCGTGGCGACTCCACTGAGCAGACCTCCGCCCGAGACGGGCGAGACGACGAGATCAACGTCTGTCAGCTCTTCGACGATTTCCAAACCGCAGGTTCCCTGCCCGGCAATGATTTGCTCGTCGTCGTACGGCGGAATTACGACATAGCCGTGTTTTCGCACGAGCTCCTCAGCAACGGCCAGGCGCTCGCTTGAGGCCAAGCCCACGTCGACGATCTCGGCGCCGAGCGCCAGCGTCGCCGCGCGCTTGATGGCCGGTGCATTCGATGGCATCACGATGACCGCTTTGGCGCCGACCTCGCGCGCCGCGTAGGCCACACCCTGGGCATGATTGCCGCTCGAATAGGTGATGACCCCGCGCGCAACCTGATCGGGAGTAAGTTGAAGAATTTTGTTCGCCGCGCCTCTGATTTTGAAGGCCCCGATTGGCTGCAGGCCTTCGGCCTTGAGCCAAATCTCTCTGTCCGTCCCATGGCCCGACACACCCGGAAACGCGGCGCGGACCAGAGGCGTTTTCACGGCAATGGGCGCAATGCGCGCAGCAGCGGCGCGGATGACGTCGATCGAAACGAGATTTTGCGTTTGATTCAGCACAGCACACTCAATGGGCCCGCATTGCGCGACTCCGCGGAGCTCCGCCCTTAAGTATCGCCTATTGCCGAGGGGGAAACATCCGCTACGAATTGCCGCACACTATTCGTATGCGAGGGCATCGATGGGATCCTTGCGAGCAGCCATCCAAGCGGGATAGAGCGCGCCGCAGATCGATCCCAGGAAGGCGATCAGCGCTCCCTGTCCCAGCCAAAGCCCGGAGATCTCAAAATGCTGCGTCGGGAAAGCGTGAACCATGATGAATTGAACGAGATAAGTTCCTAAAATGCCCACCACAACGCCGGCGGCTGCCAGCACCGCGCATTCCCGCAGCACCACACTCACGATCGCCATTTTGGACGCGCCCATCGATTTGAGAATGCCTATCTCCCGGGTGCGCTCAAGAACAGCGGTGTACATGGACTGAAAAATGACCAGGAATCCAATAATCACCGCGATGCCGGTGATGATCTCAAGCGAAAGGTTGAATCCGGGGATCTTGTCCGGGGTCATCTGATCGAGCCACTCGTCGACGGTGGTTAAGGTGTTATTCCCGAAGCCGCGGGTATTGCGTATCTCTTGCATGACCAAATTGTCGTTGGCCGGGTTGTCGCACTTGATGTAGAAGAGCGAGGCCTTGCCGTCGGCGCCCATGAGCGCTCCCATGGTTTCAATCGGGATCAGCTTGCGGCCACCCTTTCCCTGCTCAACGATGCCCGATACGCGAAAGGGTTGGTCCATGATCATGACCGTGTCGCCCACAGCGTAGGCATTTCCGGTAGCAGGATTCCGGCGGCTGGCGAAGACGTCGTCAATGATGGCGTCATTCGGTCCCTGAAATCGACCACCAGCGAGAAAGTGAAACGGCTTAAGCGCGTCGAAGCTCGGGTAATCGATGCCATAGAGAATCTCTACACTGCCGCTGGTCGAGATTTTCTGGATTGCCGGCGAGACTACTGTCACATGAGGCATCTTCAGCAGCACTTCTTCATCTTTGATCGGCATGGAAGCGCCGCCGACTCCGTTGAACAGGCTGGCATTGGACGGAAGCAGCATCAGGTCGGCACCGATACCGTTGGTGCGCTGTTTCTGGTCGTTCAACATGCCCATAAAGATGCCGACAATGGACAGAATCATGATGACTTCAATGGCCACGGCCAGTACGCTGATGACCGAGCGCATGGGGCGGTGCAGGAGGTTGGCGAAGATGAGCTTATTCATATTCGTTCGTGGATCAACAGCGCAAACCGCGCCGAATTGCCAAGTTTAAGGGTAACAGCCGAGTGCGGGCGGGATGGATCGGCAGCAGGAACGACAGTTCCGATCAGGCGCTGTTACAAAAGTGTGTTCAAACCCCAAAAAAGAGAGGCGTTTAGCCAGGAATCATTTTGACCCAAGGTGAAACCCGGTTTATTGTGAAGGTGCAATTCCCGCGTGGGTCTTTGACCCGCGTCCGGTCGCCGATGGGAAGTTTTGGAGAAGACCTGCGCAAAGAGCGTCTAGCACGCGGCTTTGCACTGGAAGACATTTCGGCGGTCACCAAGATCAGCCAACGCCACCTGGTTGCGCTGGAACAGGAGAAGTTCCGCCTGCTTCCGGGCGGCATTTTGAGCAAGGGGATCGTGCGCGGATACGCCAGCGCCATCGGTCTTGACCCGCAGGAATGGACTGAGCGTTTTCTCCAGGCCTTCAACACCGCAGGCGATGACAGCGGCTGGACAACCTTCGCTTCAAATGTAGGCAAGGCTCGAATCCTGCGCCGTGAGGCCGTCGAGGTCCGTTTGCGCTGGATCGGTGCTGTCCTGTTGCTCTTGGCGGTTGCCGCGGCTGCGTTCCTTACCGTGCGATTCTATGGCGTTCGCGAGGGGTGGTGGCGAACGCTCCTGCCCATTCACGGAGTTTCCACGGCTTTCCGCTGCGCCTGGTCTTCGACCCGCGGTTTGGTTGAGCACCTGGTCGCAAGGATTTAGGGAACTTGCAGCCAACCGGCTCAGGGGCTCCAATCCGCCGTTTGACGCTCATTGCTTGCCGTACGCTGCATGTCTTTGCCCTCGACAGCCTGCGACAATTAACATAGTTAGGATGCGACATGGGCTTGAGCCTGCGCGTGCAGGCCGGTCTAATCAAAGGGCTGCATCATGGGTTTTGAAGAGTAAGGGACTGGCGGCGCCTTGAGCGTCCAATCCCAATCCCGAACCCGACGGCCCAGCGACAGCCACCAAGTTGAATTCCGTCATGAAAAGGAGTTTGAAGTTGAGCGACCGTTTCTTGTTTACCTCTGAGTCCGTCACCGAAGGCCACCCCGACAAGATTGCCGACCAGGTCTCGGACGCAATCCTCGACGCCTGCCTGGAGCAAGACCCTTACAGTCGTGTTGCGGCAGAAACGCTCACAGCCACCGGCCTTGTCGTAATCGCGGGCGAGATCACCACCAAAGCCTACGTTGATTTTCAGAGCCTTGTCCGCGGGGTGATTGCTTCCATTGGATACGACAACGCGCTCTATGGCTTCGATTCCAACACGTGCGCCGTAATCTCCAGCATCAACAAGCAGTCGGGCGACATTGCCCAAGGCGTTGACACCGGCGGCGCCGGCGACCAAGGCATGATGTTCGGCTATGCTTCCGATGAAACTCCTGAGCTGATGCCGGCGGCCATCTCGCTGGCACACAAGCTCACGCGACAATTAAGCGCCGTCCGCAAAAGCGGCAGGCTGCCCTATCTTCGCCCCGACGGCAAGAGCCAGGTCACGATCGAGTACGGAGAGAACGGAAAGCCTGCGCGCATCGATGCAGTCGTGATCAGCAGCCAGCACTCTGAGTCTGTGAGTAACGACGAGTTGCATTCCGACGTGCTCAAGCACGTCATCCAGGCAGTACTGCCCGCAAAGTGGCTCGACGAGCATACCAAGTATCACATCAATCCAACCGGCCGCTTTGTCATCGGCGGCCCCATGGGCGACACCGGACTTACCGGCCGCAAGATCATCGTCGACACTTACGGCGGCATGGGCCGCCATGGTGGAGGCGCTTTCAGCGGCAAGGATCCGACGAAGGTTGACCGGTCTGCTGCCTACATGGCGCGCTACATTGCCAAGAACATTGTGGCTGCCGGTTTGGCCAGCCGCGCTGAGGTGCAACTGGCTTATGCCATTGGCGTGGCCGAGCCGGTCAGTGTCCTTGTGGAGACTTTTGGCACGGGCAAGCTGAGCGAATCGATGCTCACCGAACTGATCCGCAAGAACTTTTCGCTCACGCCCAAAGCCATCATCGAGCACCTGAATCTACGGCGCCCCATTTACCAGAAAACCGCGGCCTACGGCCACTTTGGCCGTTCCGAGCCCGAGTTCACATGGGAAGCCACGGGCAAGTCCGCTCAATTGGCTGAACAGGCTGGACAGGCTACGACGACCAAGGCAAGGTGAGGAAGCCCTGAAAGTTTGCAAATTCGACCCGCTAAAGAATGGGACCTGCTGCTCGCGGGTCCCGTTTCTTTTTCGCTTGCCTCATCGATGCCTTAGAATTCTCCGGGGCACTTACGGTTCTGTTCCAGTGGAGATATCCATGCGTCATTCTATAATTGCCGCTCTCGTGCTTGGAATTGCTGCGGCCTCCGCGGCGCAATCCGGAGCCAATTGGACCTATGAAGGAAAAACCGGTCCGCTGGTGTGGGGAAGACTCGACCCGGCTTACGAGGTCTGCTCCAAGGGCCACGAGCAGTCGCCGATCGACATTCGCGGCGCGCATCTGAACAGAGCGCTCGAGCCGCTCGAGTTCCACTTCATCGCCGGACCCATGACTCTCGAAAACACTGGGCGCGGCATCGTGGCTCACTTGGATCCCGGCAGCGAAATGACAGCCGGCGGAGTGCATTACCAGCTTATCGAGCTCGACTTCCATCATCCCAGCGAGCACCCGGTGAAGGGCAAGCTCAGCGACATGGAAGTGGACATGGTTTACCGCGGCGAGGGCGACAAGACAGCGGTCGTTGCGGTGCGGCTGAATCAAGATCGGGGCTTTCCCAATGCACTGCTAGCGGCGCTGTGGGCGCACTTGCCGACAAAGTCAGGCACGACCGAGAAGATCACCGACATGGTCAGCGCCGGAGGCCTGTTGCCCGCTGACCGTGGCTATTGGACCTATCTCGGTTCCGAGGTCACGCCGCCTTGCACCGAGGGAGTTCGCTGGTTCGTGTTCGAGGAAGACCTGAGCATGAGCCGCGAGCAGATGCGTGCCTTCGCGAATCTATTCAGGTTGAACACGCGCCCAATTCAGGATTCGCACGGGCGGAAGATTGAGGCGAACGAGTAAAGCAGCTTCTCGCTTTCAGCTCATCGATGCCGGTTCAGCCAGCGGTGTGAGGTTTAACACGATCTGATCGCCGGCGATCTCAACGTGAATTCCGGTGAGGTCGTGCACCAGGTAGTGCGCAGCATCGAGCGTCTCCGCTGAATGGGAAAACATGGTTGCCACAACGGTGCACCCCGCAGCGCGACCGGCTTTCGCCCCCGAGGACGAATCCTCAAAGACCACACAATCTTTCGGCGCAACGCCGAGCAAAGCAGCCCCGGCCAGAAATGGCTCTGGATGCGGCTTGCCGCGCGTAACTTGATCGGCGGTCACGAGGCGCTTTGGAACCGGAATGCCTCCGGCGGCCATGCGAATCCGCGCCAGCCGTTCCGTGGCGCTGGTGACCACGGTCCATCGATCCCGAGGCAGCGCCGCGAGCAGATCCAACACGCCCGGCAGGACAGTCAGCCCCTCGTTGTCCGCGATCTCGATATCTTCGATGACCTTGAGTTCCTTCTCACTGTCGAGGTCAGGCCGAAGTTTTGCGATCGTTTCGACAGCGCGACGACCGTGGGCGGTCTTACGCGCAAGCGCGGGATCAACACCGCGGAGATGAGCCCATTTGGTCCAACTGCGCTCGACCGAGCCAATTGACGAAATCAGAATCCCATCCATGTCGAAGAGGATGCCTTTGCAGGTGATCCGGACGGGGGAAGAACGGATGGATGACGGCATGAGTCGATTTTAGATTGGCTTAGATTGGTGCGGATTTAATTCCGCTTTTCCATTCGCGTGTCCTTTGGTGGCTGAAAACTCACTTTCGGCGGGTGGCCGAAGGTGATGCTGGCCTGGATGGAACGCTTGCTGGCACCCGAAACAACCTGATTCGCGCCGAGGTCGATGGCGCCATCGGCGATGGAAGCGTCTGCGGTCCAGCGGTCGAAGTGGGCCAGCGCCGCAGGAATTGGCGAAGGCGCGCTCGCGCCAGCGGCAGTCGGATTTCTTGCATTCGCGATACTTCCTTGCCGGCACTCGAAATGCAGAGTCCCCTTGGCCGACGCGGCCAAATCGCTTTCGGTGTAGCCGGTGAGATCCACGTTGCCGTTGCCGCCGAGTGCTCCGCACGACCAGCGCAGGCCAAGCAACTTGCCCAAATCGACGGCGTTGAGCTTTTGGAAATCGCCCCCGAGCGAGTAATCCGGCTTGTCGAGCCCGTTGACCGGCTTGCGGAGAGTTCCGGCGAGATGCACACTGCCGCCAAACAAGCCTGCATCAAGGCTGGTGATCTCAGCGCCAGTGGGCACAAATCGCAGAGACGCCGACACCCCTTCGAGCGTGACAGGACCGAGAACGAGCGAATCGGCGGTCACAGTGCCCTCAAGCTGCGGCCACGGAGGCGCGGGGGAGGGGCGGAGACGATTGATGAGGTTGGACAGCAGCGTACCTTTTTCGCGCGCACCAAGGAGCGCGCTCTCAAATGCAGCCGCGTCAAGATCGGCAAACTGCATTTGGAACTGAGCCTGGCAGGGCTGTTGAGGAGTTTGTTCCGAAGCGCAGCCGGCCGGAAGGGTCAGGTTCATTGTTCCCTTCAGAGGACCATAGGTGAAGTCCACAGGCTCCCAACGGAGATTCCCGTTCTCGATATGGAGAGTGGCGTTATTGACGACAATGTGGCTGGCAAGGTAATCGGCCTGCCAATTGGCGTTGCGGATCAGCACGGTTCCTGTCAGGCTATCCCGATCGGGAGATTCGGGCGCGACGCCAGGGGACGGCGCCGAAGCTGAAGCCTCCGAGCTGCTCGACGGCGCAACCTCGGAGTGAGGAAGGTCGTTGAGTGGGATGACCTCAGTGGGAATCCATGGCCCTTCAGCGGTCAAGTCCACCGTGATTGGTTCGCCCGCAAGGGCCTCGAGGGCCTCCGCCACCGGGATGCCGGAGACGTGGGCAAGTTCTCTGGCGCGCACAAAACTTGCCTGACCATGCGCCACGATCTGATAGCCGGAGCGCGAGAAGATCAGATTGAGGGTGAGTGGAGCAGCACCGCCAGCTGGGATCGCTAAGGAGCCAACCAGCGCTTGTACTGTGCTCCCTGCCCCCGACAGCCCCCCCCCATCCGGCGCTTGAGACGCCGCCAAAACGACTGGCGCCGGCTCCAGTGTGAAATTTGGCGCCTGAATCGGGCGGGCGAGGCCTGCGCCAGTGAGGATGAGGTTTTCGACAGTCAAACTGCCGGTGAGTGGGCCAATCTCTTGTTCGTCTGCCTTTGCCAAATGCTTCCGGTTGATTTGCACCGCCAGTGCAGTCTTGGCGGGTGCCGCATTTCCCTGTGGGTGAATGTGATAGGCAATCTTTCCACTTACCGACCCGTTGGCCTCGAGATCCGGCACGAGACCGCTGCGGAGAGTGCGCAGCGCATCGAGGCCCGCTGCCACCGGAATGCGATCGAGTTCAACAGAAAAGCTCGGTGGAGTGTCTTCGCCCGGCTTTTCTCCGGTGACGCTTATGTGGCCGTTGCCCAATGGCGAATCGCAGGCGAGGTTTTCGACGCTGCGGTCTGCGTAGTGATAGACGAATCCGCAGTGAGCGTCGAAATCGAGAGGTGACGCTGGAGTGAATTCGGCGCGGTGCACGCCGGTAGCACGGAGTCGCGTGAAGATCCGCGCCGCGTCGGCGGTACCGTCGAGATGCAGCTCGCCGGTCAGGTCACCGCGCCAGCCGGGATCGGAACCGGTGATGAGGCGCGCGAGCTGGCCCAGCTGCGCTTCACGCCAGTCGATGTCAAGATGCAGGGGCATCTGGCGTAGCGCAGGCGCACGGCGCATGCTGGCTTCGATGCGCACGACGCCAGTCTCCTCCAAGTGCAGACTTACGTCGGTCCGGGCGGGCTGCCCGCGCAAGCGAATGCGCCACTCGCCGGGATTCTCCTGCCACAAAGAAAGATCGGCGTTGACCAGAGAGAATGGAAGCTTTTCCACTCCGGTCTTGAAGTTGATGCGGGAATCAGTGGCTTCGAGATAAGGCAGCGGCGCTACTCGGTGCGCGCCAGCTGCTGTAGCTGTCTGTGCGGCAGTACGAAATATTGAGTCCAGATTCCAGCGGCCCGGCCCAGCCCGCACAAGGTTCAGACTGGCTTCGTCTACGCTGATCTTGCCAATCTCGACGCGGCCGCGGAATAAGGCGAGCAACCGAATAGATGCGGTGACCTTATTGGCGTGGAGCACTGGTTCGGCGCCGTATGCCGGATCTTCTGCAACACTCAGATCGGAGATCTCAAATCCCGGCCAGGGCAGAATGTGCGCCTGGACCGAGGAGAGGCGAACCGGCCTGCCCAGCGATTGAGAGATGAGCTGCGTGATTTGGCTCTTGAAGCGACTCACGCTGATGAGCGGGGGAACTACGAGCAGAAGCACCAGGATCGCAACGGTTGCGAGGGTTATTCGCAGACCCTGACGCAATCGTTCCTTGCCTCCGGCACCGTCAGTCATTGTCTATAGATTCTAGCTGCTGGTTAGCGAGTCAGGTGGAAGGTGCGGCTCCAGCGCGTTTCAGTGAAGAAGTTCAGGGCGACGTGGACCATCCAGGCCAAGCGCGCGCCAAGGCCGGTTTGATCGTATACCGCTTCAGGCGTATTGAAGGACCAGTAATTGAAGAGCGTGCGGCCCACGATGTTTTGCCGGGGCACAAATCCCCAGTAGCGCGAGTCGAGGCTATCGTGCCTGTTATCACCCATCATGAAGTACATGCCGGGAGGAACCACAAGATCGCCGTCGACGACGTGATTCGGGAAATCGACAGCCCAACTCTCGGTTGCGCCTCCTGGCTGCGGGTAAGGCGGCACGGCGGGGAATTCGTCGAGAAACTCCTGGAAATTATCCGCCGTGATCGGCTTAGCGTAGGGTTGTGGCTGTGCCACTCCGTTCAGAATCACAATGCCGTTGTGCAGATGAATGTGGTCGCCGGGCACGCCGATGAGGCGCTTGACGAGAATAGTGTATTTCGGCTTGCCATCAGCATCCATCTGATCGAGGCCGGGCTGGAAGACGGGCTTGATGAAGACGACGATGTCGCCGCGCTGCGGCTCGCGGTAATGAACCAATGGCATCCACTTGGCGGGCGGGACAAGCGTGATGTGATCGACGACGAGATGATCGCCGACGAGCAGAGTGTTTTCCATCGATCCCGAGGGGATCACGTAGTTCTGCGCAATGAAAGTGAGAATGAACAGACCCACCACCAGCACCGAGCAGATACTTGCGACAGCTTCAAACGGCGTCTCTTCCACTCTGGTTTTCGCGGGTCCTGGCTCGGGCGGTCTTGCCGGCGATTTTTTCTTCGTCGTCATGGATAGCGTGTTACCTCGGAGTGAACCGGAATACGAGCGGTTCTCAAGCAACAGGCTCACCGCGTCAGGTGGAAGGTGCGGCTCCAGCGCGTTTGCGTGAAGAAGTGCAGAACCACATGGCCCATCCAGGCCAAACGGGGGACAAGTCCCGTTTGCTCGTACACCGATTCCGGCGTAATGAACGACCAGTAGTTAAACAGTGGACGCCCCACAATGTTTTGCCGGGGCACGAATCCCCAAAAACGGGAGTCAAGGCTGTTATGGCGGTTGTCGCCCATCATAAAGTACATGCCGGGGGGAACCACAAGATCACCATCGTCGACGTGATTCGGAAAATCGACAGCCCAACTCTCGGTTGCGCCCCCAGGCTGCGGGTAGGGCGGCACAGAAGGAAAGTCGTCGAGAAACTCCTGATAATTATCGGCGGTGGTCGTTTGAGCGTACGGCTGTGGCTGCGCGACGCCGTTAAGAATGACGACGCCGTCATGCAGATGGATGTGATCGCCAGGGATACCAACGAGACGCTTGACCAGAAAGAAATATTGAGGCTTGCCATCGGCGTCGAGTTCCGGCTCGGGACTTGGCTTGATGAAAACGACAATGTCGCCGCGCCTTGGCTCGCGGTAGTGAACCAGGGGCATCCACTTGGCGGGCGGAGCCAAATTAATGCGGTCGACTACCAGGTGATCGCCCACAAGCAACGTGTTTTCCATTGATCCAGAAGGAATGACAAAATTCTGCGCAATAAAGGTCAGAATGAAGAGACCCACCACCAGCACCGAGCAGATGCTGGCGACCGCCTCAAACGGCGTTTCTTCAACTTTGGCAGGCTCGGGAACCGGCTCCTGAAGTCTCTGGGAGGGCTCGTTGTCTGCTCGGTTCCTTTTCTTCGTCATCCTGTCGCTCTGGTGGAAGTACTCCGGCGTCTTGGCGCTGTTTCAAAACCGCATCAATGTACAATTCGGAGGATGCGCCGCCAACGCGCAAACCCGGTGAGACGTTGGGCAAGATCGCGTTCGTGTCCGAGTCTATCATCCGCAGCTTGCTGCGCAGTGACGGGATCGATTTGCTCGACGTCAGTGGAAGAGGGGCGCGAGAGCGAGAAGTAAATTACCAGGGGGCGCGCGATGATGGCCGGCCTCGGCACAAAACCCCAGTAGCGCGAGTCCAGGCTGTGATTGCGGTTGTCACCGAGCACGAAGTACTCGCCCTGGGGCACCAACAACTCACCGTTCTGGGTGAGGCTTTGCATCTGGCGCCACCATTCGGGATCGACTTCCGGATCGGAATATATCCGGGCAGGAAAGTTATCTCGCGCGAAGTTGGGCGGAGCAGGTTCAAAGACCGCATAAGGCTCTTCGAGGGTTTCGCCATTCAAAATCACACGTCCATTTGAGATGCGAAGCCGGTCGCCGGGTACTCCGACCACTCTCTTGATGAGCATGGGCGGCTGAGAGTGACGAAAGACGATGATGTCACCGCGCTGAACCGGCCGATAAGGCAGGAGCCAGTGGCTCATGCGACCGGGTGGTGCGTAGACCTGCTTGTTAAAGAGCAGAAAGTCACCGACGAGCAGCGTGCGTTCCATGCTCTCAGAAGGAATGAGAAGCGGCTGCAGAATAAAAGTGAGCACGAACAGCGCTACCACCACGGTTTGCAGCAGCGATGCAAAGACCTGCGGCAAGGTGAGAAGATGAGCGCGCACATGCGCCCACCGGTCGAGAAACGGCGTAGGTGCTGGAGGAGGGCCGTTCATTGTGCGCGCTGGCTCTCTTTGCCGGAAGCCCCGGTGATGTCAGCGCCGGGAATTCGAAGGCCGCCGGATGGGTCCGCGCCAGAATGCGAAGCGTCTGCTTTCGCCAGAAGGCTGAGCGCCCGGCGCGCTGCATCCTGCTCGGCATGCTTCTTGGTACGCCCCATGCCGCGCGCCAGCGGCTTCCCTTTTTGCCCCGCCTCGCTCTTCAGCCGCACTTCAACCAAAAAGCGTTTGTGATGGTCGGGACCACTCTCGGTCTTCACGCGATAGACTGGCACTCCCGCGCCCGCAGCCTGGAGCTGCTCCTGCAGCGCAGACTTGTAATTGCCCAGGGCCTCTCCGGAACGCAGTTCAAGGGCCAGACGCTCCGCAGCTTCGGCCATTACCCTTCCGCAGACAAAGACCCGTACGGGCTCCAGACCTCCATCGAGAAAGAGTGCACCCATCACAGCTTCCATGGTATTCGAAAGCACAGTGCTTCTCTTGCGCAGCCCGCTGCTCTCCTCGCCGCGGCTAAGACGGAGATGTCTGCCCAAGTGAATCTTTTCGGCGACCTGCGCCATGTGCAGCCGGCTTACCAACCCGGAGCGAATGCGCGTCATTTCACCTTCGCGCCATTCTGGATGCATCGTGAACAGCGCCTCCGCCACAACGAGTCCCAACACAGCATCGCCGAGAAACTCAAGGCGTTCATTGTCGGCGGGAACTGACTTCTTGCTGCTGTCCGCTTGCGCGAGCTGGTGGGCAAGCGAACGGTGTGTGAGCGCGCGCACCAGGAGCTCCGGGTTCGAAAATTCGTGCCCCAGATCAGCTTCAAGCTCTTTGAGATTTGGCTTCACTCCTGCCTCGTCCTTGAAATCCTGCTCTCACTTAGACGCATTGACCGTGCCGCATTTGTGCCGAAGATGGATCCGAAGACCTCGGACAATCGGCACAAACCATCAGATTCGTCGCCTTGTGGATGCCCCGGTTAACAGTTACTGCGGTTTCGGAGCGCTGCCCAGCACCTGCGGCTGGGGCGCGGCAGAGCCGCCGGGACCGCCAGCGGCCGGCGACTGGCCAGGCTGAGTTTGCTGTGGTGGAGATCCTGGCTCGTTGTCGCCGGTCTCATCTTCGCAATCGTGCTCATGGCCGCGCTGCACATAGGCAGCCTTCACGCCCCGTTCGGCGGCGAGGCGGGTGTCGAGTTGACCGTCGCGGACGGCCAGCGCCTCTTTGTACTCGGCAAGGGCTTCGTCTCGCTTGCATTCCAGGTCCAGCATCCGGCCAAGGTAGATGTGCGACCATGCGAGCAGCCGCTGCTCCTTACTCGTGGCGAGGGTTTTCTGGAAGTCTTCGACAGCCTCGTCAGGATGTCCCGTCATCAGATCCACACGGGCCAGGATGAAATGGGCACGAGCGGCATCGGCCGTAGACGCGATGCTGTCGTCCTGGCTGGCGAGCACCTTTTGCGCCATGGCGGTGGCCGCAGGCACATCTCCGCTGGCCAGCTTGGCCTCCGCGAGATCGAGTCCCGTTAGCGGACGAGGCTTGGTCTGCTGCAGAATGTCTTCGTCGCCCTCTTTATCGAACTCGGTTTGGCGTGCACGGTGGACCTGCTGATCGACATCCATGCCATATACCATTTCTCCCATCGTGTCCTTGAGGCTTGCAGGATCCTTTTCAAACTGCAATAACTGCTCATAAAAGTACTGCGTGAGCACATAACCCTGGCGCATATCATGTCCGACAGTGGCCCACTTCACCGCGTCCACCTTTTGCTGGTAAAGTTCGCGCTCATGTTCGTACCGCGGCAACTGCGAGCGATCAACATCCGGCGGAATCTTATACTCGGGAATGCTCGTATCCATGGTGCGCGCTTCAATGGCCTTGATCAAACATTCGATTGTCAACGCCACGGTATCGGAGCGGAATCGGAAATCAAGCGGAGCGTCATGAATTTCCTTGAGAATTGGTTGCTCGCGGTCGATGGCGTTGGACCGCTGGTAAAGCAATGGATCGATAACGTAGTGGAGGTAAGTGTGACGCACGTCGGCCATAGGAATTTTTCCATTGACCGGCGAGACCACGACCACGTAGTCGGTGCCATAGATGCGGGCATTGACCATGGCCGGGGAGAGTTGCGGCTCGATCACCACGATAAACCTGCGACCGTCGTAGGTGGAGGCAGGCATCTTGAGGTAGAGGTTTGTACTGACGATCATCTTCGAGAGTGGATCGTGCAAGTGGTCAATCTCGTCGTCGTAGAGATGGTGCGAGGCCAGCCAGACGCCGTGCAAGTCCACCGCAGCCGCAAATGAGCGAAGCAAGGGGACAATCTCGGCCACCTGGGTGGAATCGGGCGGCATTTCGGTCAGATCGGCCGTGAGTTCGAGTTCCGGCGGCGGAGTGAGGTATAGAGCCAGCGAGATGTACTGAGAGATGTCGCGTTCCGAGCCGGTCATGCGGTGCTGAGCAATATACAGGCAGAGCGCGTCCCGCTTGATGCGGGCATCCTCGCTTTGCGCGAATGCCTGATTCATCTCGTCGCGCACATGCTTGCGAATGGGTGCGCTCTCCTCCAGACCTTCGTCGTAACCGCAGGCGTTCAGCGCCGCCGCCATGATGAACACCTGCTCGGAGGGGATGAGCGAGATAGTGGGCCCAGCTGGATCGATAAGCGAAGGAGCCTTTTCCCGGGCATACAACTGCCCAGAAGATGAGCTCTGGTCGGAGGAGGAACTACTGGAAGATTGAGCTTGCGCGGACCTCGGGGCCAATCCGGCCAACAAACACAGAATCACCGCGGAAACAAAAGCCAAAGAATGCAATCGACGAGTCATGAGGAAACCCTGCCTGCAAGTCTATTTAGACGCACGGGCAGGGTCAAACGGAAGGACTGAATCAACTCGAGTTGCAGGCTGCTCTTATCCGCGCACTGAGATGCCCGAGAACGAGAGAACCGCCAAGCCGCGAACGGGCTGGCCGAAGAAGCGGGCCGGCTCAAAGCGGCTGAACAAGAGTAGGTTCTCCACCTGAGAACGAGTCACGGCATCGGTGGGGCCGGAAACGATGCGATAGTCGTAGACCTTGCCTGCGCCGTCTACGTACGCTTCGACCGTAACCGGGCTGGAGATGGCTTCAGTTTCATCGCTGCCCTGAATGTTCGAGAAATAAAGCAGATGAGGAGCAGTCGCATCTCCCAAAGGCTCGTCGGGCGTAGCCTGGGCTGCCTGCGGCTGTGCCAGCACGGTGACCAGCACGACGATTGTTCCTAATAGCAGAACCGCGCTCGCGAATCCCGCACCTGCCTGAAACAGAAACGGTCCCACGGTGTTCTTCCATGCCAGTTCCCATGCTGTGAAGATGCTGCGGCGGCTATGCGCCCGCTCCTGGCTTACAGCGACCCGAATTCGCAATGGCAGATCCGGCGGCTCCTGTGCGGGACCCAGGCCTGCCAGCGAAGCCTGCAATCCGCGGAGAGATTTCCACTCTCGCGCACAATCGCGGCACTCCTTGAAATGCGCATCGATCTCCTGCATCTCGCGTCCGCTCAACCGACCATCGAGGTAATCCGTCAAGCCAGCCTGCACTTCGTTGCAGCTGTTCATCGCGCCTCCTCTCTCAGGGAGATCTTCATCCCTGCCAGCGCTGTGGGCCGCAAACCCGACCGCTCACCCGTCAGCAACGCCTTCAAGCAGGCGCGTCCGCGTACCAACCTCGATTTCACCGTTCCCAGGTTGACCCCTTGGATCGCTGCAACTTCCTCGTAGACAAATCCTTCGATGTCGCGAAGGACAAGAGTCGTGCGGAATGGCTCCGGAACCTGGCGCAACGCATTCTCGACCCGCGCGCGGTTCTCCTCGCGCAGTGCCGCGTCATAGGGCGACTCGGCAGGATCTACGAGCATGTCCTTCAGTTGGACTGGCTGGCCGCAATCTCCCTGAACCATCTCCTGCTCCATCGCAATCTCCTGCTGCTGATGCCTTTTCCACCAGCGTCGCTGGTTCGACGCTTCGCGCAACGCAATGCGGTAGATCCAGGTGCGAAGGGAAGACTCGCAATGAAAGCCGCGAATTCCGCGAAAGACCTTGACGAAAACTTCCTGAGTTAAGTCTGCAGCGTCTGCGGGATTGCGCACCGTGCGCGCAAGCAATGAGTAGATCGGCTGATGGTAGTGCGCGATAAGCCAGGCAAAGGCCTCCTCAGAGCCGGCTCGCAGTTCTTCTACGAGAGCCGCCTCATTGGATTGGAGCGTCGGTACTCCGGCAAGACTGGCGCTGGCAAGATTGCCCATGGTGAGGTCCGCCTGCAATTCCCTATCCTCCCACGTTACCGCATATCAGCCGTCTTCTGCATCTGCGTGCGTCACACCGCGCTGTAGAGCCCGTGCCTGCACCGACTATTCGAAGCCACTCACTGCCATTTCCCGCGGCCGGTTAGCCATTGGAAGCCCGATGCTTACCCTGAACGCATGAACCCTGGTGTACCGCAATATGACCCACGCGCCTACCTTTGTTAGACACCGCGGACCGATGAAGTGTTCCCATTTGCGTTCAGCGGGCGTTTTCGTGTCACCAAAACTTTATTGATACATTCAACGAAAGCGGGCCAATCAGACAGTAAAGACGATCCTGCGGCCCTTTTCGACTCGATCCCACGCCGTCCCAACCTCGGCCAGCGGGACTGGTTCGACTGCGATCTTTAAGCCTCCCGATGCAGCCAACTCGAAGAGGGTCGGAATGGCGGCGAGAATCCGGTCGAACCGGGCAGAGCCAAAACCACTGCCAAGGAGTGTCAAATCGATGCTGCGCAGCGTCGCGCCGGGTAACTTAATCGTCTTTCCGGCGCTGGAGCCGACCTCGACCAGGCGTGTCTTGTGAGTGGCGGTCGCTTTAAAGCCTTTGGCGAGGGCCTCCAGCAGTAACTCCGTGGGCCGTCCCCAAAGATAATCGACGACCACATGGATACCGGCAGCGGCTTCGGCGGCAAGGGCTTCGCGCACTGCGTCTTCGGGCTGGCCGAGCGGGATCACTGCATCCACGTTAGCCGTCGCAATTGCATCCACGTTGCGCCCGACAGCGATCACGCGCATTGCTCCTAACTGCTGCGCCACTTGGATGGCAAGTTGGCCGGCAACTCCGGTCGCACCCATAACCAGCACCGTTTCTCCTAACGCGAGGCCGGCACGCTCTTTTAGCGCTACCCAGGCCGACATGCCGGGATTGGCAACAGCCGCGGCCACCACGTCGTCCAATCCGTCAGGCACAGGAATGCACGTCTTCCGCGGAGCAGCGGCTTGCTCAGCCATCGTTCCCCAAGGCTTGCGCACAAACCCGAAGTAGACTCGGCTGCCGTCCTCGAGAACACCCACGCCATCCACGCCCGGAACGGCAGGAACCTGCCCCACGCCTGCGCTCGCGTAGTGCGAGCCGCTCGCCAGCAACTTGACGATCGGGTGCAAACCGGCGGCGCGCACCCGGACCAACGCCTCCCCCTCCTCGGCGACAGGGTCGGCAAATGATTGGAACATCGGCGGCTGGCCCGGGACTCTGACGACGGCAGCGTCCATCGAATTCACCTCCAGGGATCTCAGACTCCGAACCTTCGATTCGAAACCTCGCGGTTTCGATTCTCTCAGTCGGCGCTTAGGATGAAAAGCAGAGGCGCCTGGTCATGTTTGCTGCCCATCCGATCGGCTTCATTCACAGCCCTTACCATGAATCCTCGGCGATTCCCAAGGGCCTCGGCGCCAAACACGACGCTGAAGGCGTCATCGAGCTCTTGCACGAGTTCGGAGCGGGGCTGACTGACATCGATGGTTTTTCGCATCTGTTTGTGCTTTGGCAGTTCGACCGCGCAGATGGATTCGATCTGATTGCTCATCCGCCGACCGACGAGGGCCGGCCTCACGGCGTCTTTGCCACTCGATCACCGCGCCGGCCAAATCCGATCGGCCTTACAGTTGTCGAGTTGCTACGCCGCGAAGGCTCGGCGCTCCATGTGCGCGGCGTGGACATGATCGACGGGACACCGGTGCTCGACATCAAGCCGTATCTGTCCAGCATTCCATCGGAGAAACTGCGGCGAGGGTGGTTGGCCGAAGCGGAAGCGCGAAAGGGTTGACCACTCTATCAACCTTCGCTGCGAACGCCCCATAAGCTGCTGCGAGCTCCGTGTCTATGGAATTCCAAGCAGCTTGTGCGTTTGCAGGCTCAGTCGCCAGCGCGGGTGATCGAGGGAGTATGCGAGCGCGAGGGTCGTGTTCAACTCGCGGCTGGGACCATCCATGGGCTGAAGGAAGAAATGCCGGAACGGCAGCTCCTCAAACCGCTCCGGCTCCGCTCCGAGCTGCGGGTAAATCAGCTTCAATTCGTCTCCGCTGCGCTGCTTGAACTCGGCGCCGGCCTTCGGGCTGACACAGATCCAATCGAGGCCGGCAGGAGCTGCGATGGTTCCGTTTGTCTCGACAGCAATTTCAAAGTTGCGGGCGTGCAGAGCATCAATCAACTCTTTGTCGAGTTGCAGAAGTGGTTCGCCGCCCGTGCAGACTACAAATCGATTGCCGGATTCTGCAGTTGCGGGCCATTTGTGATCGATGGCTGCAGCCAGGCTCACGGCAGTGGCGAAATTTCCGCCGCCACGCCCATTGGTATCGGCAAAATCAGTGTCGCAGAACTTGCAAATTGCCGACGCGCGGTCCTGCTCGCGCCCCGACCAGAGATTGCATCCGGCAAAGCGGCAAAAGACCGCTGGCCGACCTGTCTGTGCGCCCTCACCCTGCAGGGTATAAAAAATCGCCTTGACCGCGTAACTCATTGCAATGCCTGCTCTTCACGGGTTCGCAGCGGATCCTCGATCCCATTTTCAAGGAAGCCCTTTTGCCTCAAAAGGCAGGAGTCGCATTGGCCGCAAGGCACGCCCATGGGGGAGGGATCGTAGCAACTGCTGGTCAAACCGTAATCGACGCCCATGCCACGCCCCAGGCGGATGATCTCCGCTTTGGAGAACGCGATGAGCGGCGTGTGGATCTTGAGCGCCTGGTGGCCTTCTACACCAGCCTTGGTCGCCAGGTTGGCCATTTTTTCGAAGGCAGCGATGTATTCAGGACGGCAAGCAGGGTAGCCGGAGTAGTCGAGCGCATTCACGCCCAAATAGATATCGCTTGCACCCAGCACCTCAGCCCACGCCAGCGCAAAGGCCAGGAAGATCGTGTTGCGTGCAGGCACGTAAGTAATTGGGATGCTATCCGCCATCTCCTGGGTTGTGCGGCCTTTTGGAATCGCGATGTCGGCCGTGAGCGCCGAGCCGCCAAAGGCGCGCAGGTCGATGGGGACTGTGCGGTGCTCGGCCACGCCGATTGATGCAGCGACGCGTTTTGCGGCCTCGAGCTCCCACGCGTGCCGCTGGCCGTAGAAAAACGACAGCGCGTAGAGCTCGTAGCCTTCGCTTTTGGCAACGGCGAGGACGGTCGCCGAGTCGAGGCCTCCACTCAAGAGGACGACTGCGCGTTTGGGTTTGTTTTCCATGACGAGAAAATGGGCTACTTAAGATCGCCACCGCGGCCGATATCCATCGACGGCGAGATCGGATTGCGCTCGTCAATGTAGGCGTCGATGCACTGGTCCAGAACGCCCTTGGCCTCGAGGATGAACTCGACTGCGTCGCGCGCCGCGCCATAACCGCCCGCATTTGGCGTTACGTAGTGCGCTTCGGCCTTCACCCGTTCGCGCGCATTGGCCACGGCCACCGCAAAACCCACTTCGCGCATTGCCGGCAGATCGATCACATCATCGCCGACGTAGCAGATCTCGTCCAGCGGCACGGCTTCTTTTGCGATAATTTCGCGAATCGCCTGCATCTTGAATGCGGAACCCTGGTAGATAAACTCCAGCTTCAAGTCGCGGGCACGCGTGGCCACGGTCTCGCTGATGCGCTTGGTAATCACTCCACACTTCAGGCCGCCGAGTCGAGCCAGTGAAATCGCCGTGCCATCGTGTGCGCTGTACCCCTTGGCCTCGACCATGGTGGTCGAATTCACGCCAAAGCCGATGCTGGTCTTGCTACCGATCTCCTGCAAAACCTTGCCGCCCGCAGGGCCCGGGACGAGCCAGATGGTGCCGTCGGTGAATACGCCATCCACGTCGAAAAGAATGATCTTAATCTTGCGGGCTCGGTCTTGCGCGGTGAGTGCCATACTCGGATTTTAACGGGCGTGCCTGATCTCCAGCTTGCGAATCATCGCCGATTCAGAGCGGTTCCACAATTCACGTGCGCTTTCCCGTGCCTTGCAGTATGGCTTTTTCTTAATGAAAAAGCCACTCGTCTGCAGCGGCTCCGAGTTTAGCAATTGTGGAACCGCTGTACGAGAGAATACGGACGTGGACCGAGATTCTCCCAGGACCGCGCCGCAGCCCCCGCCCGGACTCGAACCTGAGGACTATTACTTCGAAGGCCCGCACCTCGTCTTCACCGCTGCGTATCATCTCAAGCGCGGAACCTGTTGCGGGTCGGGGTGCCGGCACTGCCCTTATCGAGAGGATCCTGCCTTGGAAGCCGGCCCGATGAAACCGAGGTAGCGGGGGGCTACCAGGGGCGCGAAATTTCTCACTGGCTGGATGTGCCCGCGCAATGCTATAAATCCAGACTTGCGAAACTCGGAAGCCTAACCGTCGCGTTGCGACGGTTACCCGACTCCCGAGGCCGCGAAAATAAACCGATTCTCAATGCTGAGGAGAGAAAATGGGAATTCTTCTGTGGATTCTGGCCGGCCTGATTGCAGGCTGGCTTACGGGCAAGATCATGAAGGGCTCGGGTTATGGGTTCTTCGTCGATATTCTGCTGGGCATCGCCGGAGCGTTGGTTGGCGGGTTTATCGCAAGCCACCTTGGATTGGATGCGCACGGCGGATTCATTTACAGCACGCTGATTGCGGTGGGCGGCGCCGTCATTCTGGTGGCCATCCTCCGGCTGCTCAAAAGAGCTTGACGGCGCGCCTGACGGCTGCTCGCCCTTTCCGCGTCTCCACCGCAGAAGGGGCGGGCCCGAGGCGATCCTATTCGGAGCCGCCCGCGGAAGACGATTGACCTGCTGGCAGCGCGGGCGAATTCCGAATCAGGACTGCAAAGCGCGGAAAGGCAAAGCTGCCTGCTGCGTCGTCTATCACATTCAATTGGCAAATGTACGACCCCGGCTTGAGTCCGCTCAATGGCACATCGAGCTCGAACGAGACAGCATCGCGTCCGTCCACGTTGATCGACTTGGCTTGCACGATCGTTGTTTCGTACACCTTCGTCGATCCCTGAATCAGCTCCAAACTGCTCAGCAGATCGATCGCCGACTTGGCCTCCTTTGGTGCTCCTTCGGCCGCCTTCGCATGTGCTGGATCGTAGATCTCATAAAGCAAATACATATGCTGATCCTGGCGAAAGACGTGGCTGATGTTGGGGACGTATTCTTCGCCATTCCGCGCCAAGGGATCGTCTTTCTTGCTGGGCTCGCGCTGCGACGCCAGCACGATGGAACTCATCTTCAGTGGGGCCTTCTTCAAATCGGGCAGCGTGACGTCGGCGATAAACGAGCCCATGCGGCCGGTCTGGTTCTCGCGAACCACGAACTTGAGCTGGTACTTGCCCGGAGGCAGGTTGAAGCTGGTGGTGTACTGAATATTCTTCTGTCGCGCCTGCAACGATGGGTCGAGATTGAGCTTGACCGTGTCGCGCACGCGGCCCACTGGCCGCTGAGCCCCGTCGACCACTGCGCCGATGATGTCGAGCGTGGCCTTGTCCTTGTCGCCACCCTTCACGAAAGGAATCTGCGAGCCGGGAACAACGAGCGAGACCGGCATAAAGAAACGATTCTCGTCGAGACGGAAATACATCGCATCCATGTAGACGGCCATGTCAGTGGCCGGCAGGTCGCTGGCCAGCTGATCCTGGAGCTCCTGCTCGCGGTCCTCCTTGCCGGAGTGCTTGAAGTCCGCCGGCGCGTAATATCCGGGCCTGTAATCGAGCTTGACGCCAGGCCGGTCCATCTTAACTGTAAGCTTGCGGTACTTGCCGTCACGAGCAGGGTTGGTCGAATGAAAACCAATGGCGTAGTAGGCCGAGTTGTCCTTCTGCACCTGCGCAAAAGCCGGCGCAAAATCGTTCGAGTCGAAGAATGCCTTTCCGCCCGTGTCGCTGGAGAGCGTGGCCATCACTTCCTGGGTCGCGAAGTTCTGATTCATGTTGTTCGTGAGCGCGCTGCCGTTGAAAGCACCCTGTCCGCGAAAGCTGCCAGTGGAGGCGTCGCCCAATGGCGCCACGGCTTGCAGGCCGCGCGTGTCCACGCTGTAGATGGCCAGGTCTGCGCGCACCGCCGCGTTGATGGCCGACCGCAGCGAAGCTTCATTTTCAATGCCATCGCGCGAGATTCCCCCAGAGAAATAGAGCAGCGACTTTTTCTCGTTGATTTTGGAGAGCGATTGCGAGATGGAACGCAACGCGAAAAGCTCGCGATCGGTGTTGAGGTCGTTGTACTCACTCTCATCGGGCGTATAGGCGGTCGTGTCTTCCACCTGGTTCGTGTTAGAGTTTGCGCCCTGGGCAAATCCCTGGCCCTCGGTGCCGTTGTACGCCCCAACCTCGTTGATCAGCGCGTCCTTGTCGGCAGTAAAGTCCTGGTCGACGTTGAGAGTGTCGCCCAGCGAAACCAGGGCCACGAGATCTGCCGGCTGCATTTTGGTCCGAAGAAAAGCCTGCGCCGCGTCCACGCTTCGTTCCAGATCCTCCGGCTGCATCGAGGTCAGGTCAAAGAGCATGACAATCAGCCGGTGATTGCGCAACTCCTCAGGCTTAGCCACGACCACCGCCTTGCTGCCTGTCGGACCGGCAGCCAGTCCGCTCACAGTGGCTTCTCTTAGCGGAGTGGCCATATCCACGCTTTCAAAGTCAAAAGTGTCGATCTGTTGTTCCTTACCGTTCTCGTAAATCTTGAAGTCGCTCCGCTTCAGGCCCGTGACCAATTCCCCGGTCTTTGCATCGCGGGCGACCACATTGGTTAGCACAAGTTCAGCGTTTGCCTTGAGCGCAAAGCCGCCTTGCGGAGTCGATGTGACCGCAGGCCCGAGTGGCGGATTCTGCGGTGCTGAATTGTTCGGGACCTGTCCCGGGTCTTGCGCAGCGATCGGCGCCACTCCAGGCACCAGTAGCGCCGAAAGTCCAACCACCGCACCTATCTTCCGCACCAAGCTCTTCATCTGTTTCCTATGGTTCGTCGCTGCGCTAACTCCGTGAGGCGCCCTGAATTTCAAAACCTAAACCTCGCCATGAACTGGAACGACCGCATCTGGCCGACCGAGGTTACTTCGCCGAACGTCGGTGAGTCCTCAGTCGTGTTTACACCCGAATACTGCACGGTGTTAAACACATTGTTGATCGTGGCTCGAATCTCCATGCTGCGCGTTTCGCCCAGATCCATGGTTTTTGAAAGCGACATATTGTTTGAGACCGTGCCCGGTCCTTCAATCGAGTCACGCGGAGCGTTCCCGAAGTAATTGCAGAATCCCTGTGTATTGGTTGGCGCCGAGTAGGCCCCAGTGTTAAACCAGTGCAGCAGCGAGCCGCCGCCCGCAGTCACCGATTGCCCGGTCAGGTTAGGCCGCAATCCGCTCGAGTTGCCGCACTCGTCGCTCTGCGCCGTTGGTTCGAATCCCGGAGAGAGCCACGATCCCGTGGCGAAGTTGAAGCTGCCAGAAACGGAAAAGCCTTCAAGAATGTGCGAACCGACGCCCGAAGTGACCCAGAATTTGTCGGGCCCGAAGGGCAGCTCGAAGAGATAGGTGCCGCTCACTTGGTGGCGAATGTCGAGGACAGAGTGTCCCTCCTGGGCAGCCACGTTCTCCCAGTCCTGAACAACCGACCCGGAGCTGCCATTGACCGAAGAGGCATCGTCGATGGCGTGACCGTACTGGTAATTGGCGCCCATGGAGATGCCCTTGGAAAGACGCTTGTTTACGCGCACGGTGCCGGCATTCATTTTGTAGAACGCAGCAGCTTCGTCGTAGTTGAAGATGAGCCCCGTGGGATCAGTGCCAGGACTGCCAGGGAGAGCACGCGGCGCGAGCTTTACGTCGAGATGATTCGATCGCGATCCGTTGTAGCCGACATTCATCACGATACCCCACGGCAGCGTTTTCTGAATGTCGAGGTTCCATGCCATCACGTAGGGAAGCCCGTAATGCGGATTGAGGGCATAGTTGCCCACTGTTGCGGGCGCAGGAAACCCGTTGGCCAGCGTGAAGCAGGTTTCGGTCAGCGCGCACGCTGACGAGGCGCTGTTGCCGACCGCCTCCTGGTTGGTCTGCTCATCGGTAAAGGGCGGCTGGTGCGCCATGGTGGTGGCAAAGCCGGCGTACTCGCCCACTGTGTAGTTAGTGCCAAAACCGGCACGCACCACAGCTTGCTTGATCTTCGGTACGCGCCAAGCCAACCCGATGCGCGGCTGGAAGGCTTTGTGCCACGGGAAAACCAGCGAATTCGGCAAGCCGTTCGTCCCCGCGGTCTGTTCGGTCTCACTGGTGAATCCGCCGTCCGGATTCGTGGCCACGTCGGCCAAGTGGCCATATTTCTCAATGTATGGCGCGAAGAACTCCCATCGCACGCCGTAATTGAACGTAAGCGATGGCAGCATCCGCCAATCGTCCATGGCGTAGGCGTCAACAACGTTGTCGCGCAGATAACTCTTCGCCTCTGAAGAGTTGAGCGTTGTGGACTGGGGCAATCCGAGCAGAAAATCCGCGATGGATGAGCCGGTGGTCGGGTCCCCCGCTGCGTCCTCGGTAAACAATCCGGTAAAAGCGAAGTTTCCGGTGGCGTTTGAGCCGGCAAGAAAATCCCGATGAACGCGGCGGCAGTCACTGCCTAAACGCAGGTTGTGTTTGCCATGAATCCAGCTCAGGACTTCGCTGAACGAGATGGTTTGCGCAATGGAGAAGCTGGGTTGGGTTTCATTCAAGCCCTGGATGCCGTTACTCAGCGAAATATCCGGCACTCCGTAATTGAGAGGAACGTTGTTCGGCACATTCACCCCGACGGTTGCCGCGGGATTGTTGGAAGTATTGGTGAAGAAGTTAATGGTGTGACTGCTGCTGCGATTCCAGTTGACGTTCGAGATGCTGGTGAAACGGTGGTAGCCCACCGTGTAGCCAGCCTGGACGGAGTTTGAATCTGAAGCGCTCTTGCCGCCCAAGTCTGGAAAGAGATTGACGAGGTCGGAGGCCGACTGAGACCAGTTGTAGTTGAGATTGATGCTCTGACGGAGGCCTTGAGTCTGTGAGCCGCCGCGTCTGCCTCCACCTGATCCGCCGCGGGCGCCGGGTTGCGTGGCATGGGCGCCGAGGCTGCGATTGTAGCGAATGCCGGCCTGCGTGGAGTTCGACTGCGCGGTAGTCAACAGGTGGTAGTTGTATCCATTGATGGTACTTCCTGCCGGCAGATTCGGCTCGGGGAAGTAATTCAAAAGTGCGGTCGCCTGCGGAGAGATCGACTGTCCTGCAGCTCCCGCAGGCGGGATAACGTTGGGCGTACCGTTGTAAATGAATTGCTGGCCGGTCACGGGATTGTAGATCGCGGGCAAGCCAGCAGCGGAAAAATCGCCGGTTCGCTCTGCATCGGTTGGAACGGTGCCGTAAAAATCGTCGGGGCTGGATGAGCGCGAGCCGGAGAGAGTCAGAAAAACGGTGTCCTTGCCGCTAGGCTTGGTCAGTCGTGGGATATACGGCGCGCTCATGAACGAGAGCGTAAAGTGATTGGTTCCGTTGGACGGCTGGTTCTGCTGCTGGCCCAACAACGCGAACGGCTGCGCGTTGAAGATGGAGGTCGTTCCGTTCCATGCGATGGCGCCGTGCGGCTGGCCGGGATTGAAGTTGCGGAAGTTTCCGCGTCCTCCGCCCCCGCCTCCTCTTCCGCCAAAACCGCCCCCGCCTCCTCCGAATCCACCGCCGCCGCCGCCGAAGGCCCCGCCAAATCCTCCTCCGCCTCCATACCCGCCAAACAATCCGCCCTGCCCCGCGTCGCCGCCTTGGCCATTCAGGCCGCCCTGCACCTGGATCGATTGGATCGCATCACGCACCCGGTCAACGTCGACGCCGGCCAGCGCACTCACCTGTCCCGCCTGCCCGGTGATTGCTACTGACTCGTCGCTGAAATCCGTGTTGCCGGCAATTGACGGAAGCGCGGCTCCACTTGCGCCTTCCGTTCCGGCGCCGGTGTCGGTGTCAGCTGTCAGCGTATTCAGGAGGCTCAGGTTTTCTGGCGAATTGCCCGCCAGTTGGCGAACCGCCGCTGCAACATTGCCTTGCTGGTTGGCTTGTTGCTGATCAACTGCCGCCTGCCGCGAAGCCAAAATCAACTCAAAGTTCACCGTCTGGTCGTGGCTGGCCGCGTTCAAAACGGCTTCCTGCGTCCCTCCAGCGAAGGCCGCGAGTTGGGTTCGAATTACATAGCGGCCATTGAACGGAATCTTCATTTGCCATGCGCCGTTAATGTCGCTGGTGGTTGAATAGCGCTTGCCGGTTAGAGTGTTTTGCGCTGTTACTGAAACACCTGGGAGCGGGATGGCGCCGCTTTTGACCACTCCATGCAGAGTGCCGCCAGTCAGGTTTTCAGACCTAGACGCCGCTGGCTGCACTGCGGGAGATGAAGGGGCTTGACTTGCAGGAGTTTGCGCCGCGGGGGCCTGCGGCCACAAGGCAAGACACGCGGTCAAGGCAATCCCTGCCGCACCCGCACGCCTCATTGCCGCCTGCCGCATTGCGCTAACCGACCTCTCTGGAACCGATCTCATTAATGGTCTTTTTCAACTCGTTCGAGTCTCAACTCGCTGAATTCTTGGGGCCGGCCTAGTTTTTGGGCCCCAAAACTTGGCCACCATGCTCTGCGGGCATTCATAAGACCGGTTGTAGCCAGTATTCAGTCTGACGAGCCATGCACGGTGAAGGTTTACCGGCGCGCCCATGCGTCCAGCCCAGAGCTTTGCAACCGACGCGGATGACCATTTGAACCCGGAAAAAGGTTTTGCACTTGCAATCCCGACCGTCGCATGTTAACTCTAAAGTTAATAGTTTTCTAATTGCTACCGCGTAAGTAAACCGCGGTACGCGCCGGACAGGACACGAAATGAGCATAAAGATCGGCACCACGATTCGCGCATACCGCCTGCAAAAGGGATTGTCGCAAGGGGACATCGAAAAAAAGACCGGCCTATTACGCTGCTATCTCTCTCGCGTTGAGAACGGTCACACCGTGCCCTCACTGGACACGCTGGCCAAGATTGCTCACGCACTTGACCTGCCGATCGCGCAGTTTTTCGCCAGCGACACGCTTTCCCGCCAGATGAATACGCAAAATCTCTCCGACGACGAGCTACGTTTTCTTACCCAGCTCAGGCGTTACTCCACAAATTTGAATGAGAGCGACCGCAAGCTGCTTTTGGCCATGGTGAAGAAGTTCTCCGCGACTGCGACGCGTTGATTAGGCCGGACTCAGCTTCGCGGCGGCAGCTGCGCCAGGAAGAAACCGAATAACACAAGAAGCAGCACGACCATCGCAACGCTCAATCGCAGTTTGAATTGAAATTCGCTGCGCCGCGCTCCGATGCGCGGCACCATCGGAGCCGCGAAGAGGAGTCCGCAAAGACAGCCTCCGATGTGTGCTGAATTATCGACTTCTACGCCGGTGAACCCGCTGCCAAAGTTGACGCAGAGCCCGATCACCAGATTGATCGCGGCGAAATAAATGACAGATTTGCGCAACCCTCGGACTTCGTCTGGCGGCACAGGGAGTTGTTTTGACCTAAGCAGAACGATCAACGCACCGGCAATGCCAAAGACGGCGCCCGACGCTCCCGCGCCAGCAGGAAAGGTACTGACGTCATGGAATTTATACCAGTTGTATAGGACGGAGAGCAGATTCCCCGCCGCACCGGTGAGGATATAGAGAGCGATTAGACCGAACGAATCTATCAGAGGCTCGGCCAGCAATCCCAGGTTCCATAGGCACCACATGTTCGTGGCAAGGTGGAGAATGCCCACGTGCACGAACATCGCGGTGACGATTCGCCACCATTGTCCACCTAGAAGTACGTTGCCAGCACTGTTGGCTCCCCAATTCATCAGCTGTTCAGTCGTCGGCATCCAGATGCTGATCCCACGCGCCACCATGGCCACAAACACGGCGCAATTGATCCCCACGAGCAGATGAGTGGCCGGCGCAGCGGCCCAGACTGAACGCCGTCCCCGCTGCGGCGGAACAGAATCGCTGACCGGAGGAAGAACCTCCGGCTGGGGGGGTGAGGGATAACTTCCCATACCACAACTCTAATGCATTGCCAGATGAAGCGCGCAGTCAGACTGCAGCGGCGTCGAAGGGAAATGAATTGGGTCTTCAGGATGGCGAGACCTTGACGTGCAGGTGAGTTTCACGCTGTAGTCTGGAGTTTAGCCGGCGCTCGTCGAATGATTGGAAAGGCGATGCGAGCCCGTGCGGATACCTAAACAAGGAGCAGCATCGTGAGTTCGGCAATGGATGCAAATGAAACGGGTGCGAAGACCATTCGCCGCGCGCTTTTGAGCGTAACCGATAAGACCGGGTTGGTGGAATTTGCGCGGGCGCTGAAGGGTTTCGGGGTCGAGCTGATTTCGACAGGCGGGACGGCGAAGGCGCTGCGCGATGCCGGCCTGGACGTGAAGGACATCAGCGACTTGACGGGCTTCCCGGAGATGCTCGACGGAAGAGTGAAAACGCTGCACCCGCGTGTGCATGGCGGTCTGCTTTACATCCGTGGCAACGCCGAACACGAAGCCACGGTAGCCGCGCACGGCATCCAGCCCATCGACATGGTGGTGGTAAATCTTTACGCCTTCGAGAAGACCGCGACACAGCCCGGTGTCGCTTTCGGCCAACTCATCGAAAACATCGACATTGGCGGACCGTCGATGGTGCGCTCAGCAGCAAAGAATTTTGAAGATGTTGCGATCGTGACGCGCGTGTCGGACTACCCCGTTCTAATCCAGGAGATGAAAGGCGCCCACGGCGCCGCGCTCACTCGCGCAACGCGCTGGCGGTTGGCAAAGCAAGCCTTTGCGCTGACCGCCGCGTATGATTCGGCGATCGCAGGTAGGCTTGAGCGGATTGCTGATGCTCCGGCGCCTGCTGCGCCTGCATCGCATGACACGACCCGGCTGCCCGAGACGCTTCGTCTTAATCTTCCGCTGGCCCAGGCGCTACGCTACGGCGAGAATCCGCATCAGCGCGCCGCGCTATACGCCGACGGCTCCGGCAGCGGCGTTGCCGGTGCTACACAGTTGCAAGGCAAGGAGCTGAGCTTCAACAATCTCGTCGATTTGGACGCCTGCTGGGAGCTTGCGCAAGAGTTTGAGGAGCCAGCCGTCATCATTGTCAAGCACACGAACCCATGTGGCGCGGCCACGGGCATAACTGTTCTCGACGCTTATCAAAAGGCTTTGGCGAGCGACCCGGTCTCGGCCTTCGGCGGAGTCATCGGGATCAACCGCGAAGTGCATGGAGCTGCAGCCGAAGAGATCGCCAAGCTGTTCGTGGAGGCCATTGCTGCACCGGCCTTTTCTGCCGAGGCGCGTGAGCGGCTTGCTGCGAGGAAGAACCTACGCCTTGTAGAGGTTCGCGCCGCCGATCCGCGTCCTTTGATCAAACACGTTTCGGGGGGGCTGCTGCTGCAGGATGCCGATACAGGCCGCGTGACGGAGTCGGAGATGAAGGTGGTCACGTGGCGTCCGCCGTCTGCTGAAGAGCTGCGCAGCCTGCTGTTTGCCTGGCGTGTATGCAAGCATGTGAAATCGAATGCCATCGTTTACGCTCGTGACGGGCAGACGCTGGGGGTAGGGGCGGGACAAATGAGCCGGGTGGACGCCGCGCGATTTGGCGCTATGAAAGCCGTACTGCCGCTCAAAGGCTGCGTCGCTGCTTCCGACGCGTTTTTTCCCTTCCCCGACGGTCTTGAAGCCGTCGCCCAGGCGGGCGCTACCGCGGTTATTCAGCCCGGGGGCTCGGTTCGGGACGACGAAGTCATTGCTGCGGCCGACAGGTTGGGTCTGGCCATGGTTTTTACAGGAATCCGGCACTTCCGGCATTGAGCAACCGGAGAGATTCCAACGCGGTTTCGGCGGATGGTAATCAGTACATCGCGTCCCACTTTAGTTTCGCGAAAATCCCGCAATCTGGCGCGCATGAGCGACTAATGACGGGTAAAATCGTCTGTAATAGTAGGCAAGCTGGCTCAAGGCTGCTGCCTAGGCCGCGTTTCCTTTTTTGTCTGCATTGCGGCTGAGAACGCAGGAAAATCCCCGCATGATGATAAGAGACCTCAAAATGTCGATCGCAGCGCCCAGCTTTGTAGCCGCCGTGCTTTTTTTGCTGCCCCTCGCTCCTGTATACGCCCAGAACTCGCCTGCCAGTAGCCCGTCAGCTAGCCCGGCAAGGGACCAACAGATCCAGCCAGGTATCGCGCCGGCCCAGCACTCTCCGGTGGAGGCTGCGAAGGCCGATGCAGGATCGAAGCCCGCAGTACCGGTGCCGGACTCAGCAACTCCAGCAGAGCCGAACCGCGCTCAGGCGTACTATCACCTTGCCCTCGCCAGTGTGTATGAGGATGATGCGGTTTCTGAAGGACGCACGGATGAGGTAAGTCAGGCGATCGAGCAGTATAAGCTCGCGCTGAATGCTGATCCCGACTCCGCCGAGCTGAACGACGACCTTGCGAATCTTTATTTCCGCGCAGACCGCGTTCACGATGCCGAGATCGCGGCACGCGCGGTGTTGAAAACTCATCCCAACGACATCGACGCACACCGGCTGCTTGGGCGCCTCTATCTGCGGCAATTGGGAGAGGGTCAAAACGGAGGAGCACCGGAAACGAGCTCGGGTAATGTCCTCGACCAGGCGATCGCCGAGTTTCAGCAGATTGTCGCCTTGCAACCCAAGAGCGTGGAAGATCACATGGTGCTGGGCCAGCTCTACACGGTGAAGCACCAGCAGGACAAGGCGGAGGCAGAGTTCAAGACTGCACAGGCCATTGAGCCTGAGTCGGAAGAGGTCGTTCTAAACCTGGCACGCCTCTACGCAGAGAGCGGTGATGTGCAACACGCCGTGAAGGCGATTGAGGCCGTTCCTGTCGACGGCCGCTCGCCCAAAATGGAGTTTACGCTGGGAGCGCTTTACGACCAGTTGAAGCAGCCCAAGGACGCCATCGCTGCTTACAAGCGCGCTGACGATCTGGAACCCGGCGACTTACAGACAATGGATGCGCTTGCCTCGGCGCTGCTGACAGACGACCAGCTCGACGAGGCGCTCAAGGAGTACAAGGCCATTGCCGACGCCGATCCCGAGAACCCCGATAACACTGAGGCGCTGGTCCATATTGGCGAAATTCAACGCCGCCAAGGCAAATACGAAGACGCGCTGGCCACGATTCGAAAGGCTCGCAAGATCGATCCGACTTCTTTGGAGGCGGGCTTTAACGAAGGGCTGCTCCTTGACATTTTGGGTCGCTTCGACGACGCCGTTCAGACCTACCAGGAAATGGTAGATGCCACTTCACACGCTAACGGCGCGTATACCGACGAAGAGAAGAACAATCGCGCAATTTTCCTTGAGCGCCTGGGTGCGGTCTCACTCGAAGAGAATAAGATCGATCCCGCGATCGCCGCTTACCAGAAGTTGATCGATATGGGTGGAAGCTTCGCCGCGCGTGGCTACCAGGGACAAGTAGACGCGTACCGCGACGCCCACGAATTTGACAAGGCGATCGCCGTCTCTCGCAAGGCCGTAGCCTCCGATCCCAAGGATCGCGATTTGAAGCTTATGCTCGCTGTAGAACTGGCGGATCAGGATCATCCCGATGAAGGACTGGTTATGGCGAAAAGCTTGCTCGAAGGCGCGACACCCGACGAGCAACGAGGTGTTTGGCTCGCCATCGCCCAGATGAACATCCGCCTGCGCCGCTGGAATGATGCCGAGGAAGCGCTCATCCAAGCCGAGCCATTGACGACCAAGAAAGATGACCGTATCTACTTGTTCTTCCTCCGTGGCGAGTGGGCTGAGCGGCAGAAGCATTTGGATCAGGCCGAGCAGTTCTTCCGCCAGGCGTTGAATCTGGATCCGGAAAACGCAATGACCTTGAACTATATGGGTTATATGTGGGCGGATAAAGGGATCAAGCTACCCGATGCGCTCAAAATGATTCACAAGGCCGTCGACCTTGAGCCAGGGAATGGCGCATATCTCGATTCGCTTGGCTGGGTCTACTTCAAGATGGGCGAATATGAGCTCGCTGAGGACAATCTGCGTCAGGCGGTGAATCGCGACCAGACTGATCCGACCGTTCACATGCATCTGGGCGACCTTTACGAAAAGACGGGTCGTATCCGGTTAGCCGCGGCGCAGTGGCAACTCTCGCTGGACGAATTCGCCAAGTCATCCGCAGCCGATATCGAGCCTGGCGACGTGGAGAAGGTGCAGAAGAAGCTGGAAGGCGCGCGCGTCCGGCTGGCGAAAGAGGACAGTTCAGACAGCCCGGCCAAGCCTGAGTAAATCCCGCACAACCGCGGCGCCGGAATCAAAGCGGCGAAGCTGAGACCGATCCGTGTAGCAGAGCGTGCTCGGTCGAGTCGCCGCCGTACCATTGCATTTCCCGCGCGCAATCGCGTTCGCAACGCGACCCTCCCCGCCTTTTGCGGTATAACCAAACCTGAGCAGCGGCCTTCGTGGCCGCGCCGCGAGGGTTGGAACCAATGATTGCGGTTAAGACCGAATCTGCCACAGCGTTGCCGTCGGGAATCGCGGTAGATGGCAGTGCGGACGGCCAGCTGTCGCGAAGAATGCATCCGGAGCCGCCGCACGCGTATCGCACCCCGTTTGCGCGCGACGCCGCGCGAGTCCTGCACTCGCGCGCCTTTCGCCGACTTGCCGGGAAAACTCAGGTCTTCACGCGCTTGCCCGCTGAAGGGCTTTCTGACCATTTCCGCAGCCGCCTGACTCATACTCTCGAAGTCGCTCAAGTCTCGCGCACAGTGACGGCCGCTCTGGGGCTCAATGCGGAGCTGGCGGAGGCACTGGCGCTGGCTCACGATATCGGGCATCCGCCCTTTGGCCACGCCGGCGAGAAGGCGCTCGACCGCGCGCTCCGCGTTCACGGTCTCAGCTTCGACCACAATCTCCATGCGCTGCGCATTGTCACCTGGTTTGAGGAGCGCTATCCGGCCTTCCGCGGGCTCAATCTCACCCTCGCCGTCCGCGAGGGCATCGTGAAACATTCGCGCGACTACTCCGCCGAAGAACATCCCGATCTGGCCGAGTATTTTCCTGACAAGTTTCCTCCGCTTGAGGCCCAGCTGATCGATCTTGCGGACGAGATCGCTTATCTCACCTCCGATCTGGACGACGGGCTGGATTCCGGTATTCTTGCGCTCGATCAGGTTCGCAATGCTGCGCCGCTCTTCCGCGGCTTTCACGATGCTGCGCTCCAGGACTTTCCTGACGCTCCGGCACGGCTCGCGGTTTACGAGGCCCTGCGGCGTGTTCTGAACGCATGGGTCACAGACCTGATCGAGGAAGTGCGCATCCGAGTAAGCGCGCTTGGCGCCACAACCCTGGACGAGATCCGCCGCGCCCCGCAACGGATCGCTGCACTCAGCGCGCAGATGGAATCTGAACGCGTCGCGATCAAGGAATTCCTTTACACGAACCTATACAACACGCATCCACAGGAACAGGAACATGCGCGCGCTGAAGAGGTGGTCATCGAACTCTTTGGACAGCTCATGGCCGAGCCCGCATTGATGCCCCGGGATCACCAGACACAGATTCCCACTGAGGGCCTGGCGCGCACCGTGGCCGACTACATCGCCGGAATGACCGACAGCTACATTGTGCAGTTGTGGTCGCGGCACGGCGGGCGCTGAGTCACTGCACTTTGCCTAGAGGACGGATTCGACGGAGGTCGAGCGCGCACATCACGGCATTCTGCGCAATCATGCGCAGATTGTCGGCCGCAGCCCACAGCCATAGTCGCGAAGCCAGATTGGAGTTGCGGCCCAAGGATTCAGGTCGCAGGCGAACCAGGATGTCGTTCTGCCCTGTTGCGGCGAGGTTTGACGGCGAATCCGTATCTTCAAGCACTAAATCGACGTGCTCGCCGGTCAGCGCCTCCTCAAGGACACCAACCTCGACTGGCCGTTCCAAATCAACGGCAATGGAGAATGTGTGGCCGTGGAAAACGGGAGCATGGATCACCTGTACCGCCAACGATGGGCCACGCCCGGCGGATAGCACCTGGTAATGGCGGCGAATGCGCGCTTCTACGTCCGGCAGCCTCACAGTGGAGCTTTCACCCATGCCGCCGAGCAAGTTGTACGCCACCTGCGCGTCGTAAACTGATCGCGGCAGCGACTGGAAGCTGAGCAAGCTTACCGTCTGCTGGTGCAACTCATCCATGGCTGCGCGTCCGAAATCACTGGCCGGCTCAAGCACGGTAGCAGCGGCGAATCGCACTGGCGCGGCCTGTTGCAACCGCTGCAGTAGCAATGCAAGCGTGACGACGGCAGGATGGGCAAGCACCACGGCTGGCGTAAAGAGGTCGACGGCCGCCGCATCTGCGTCCAGCCAGGGAGCTCGGACCACCACCCCGGCTTCCCGGTCCAGGGCCGCTGTGAGATCCAGTACCGTCGATCCTGCGCGCAGGGCGTGTTGCCAATGACGACGCGTCAGGCTCTCGCTGCCGCAGAAGAATGTGAAGTCGGCATGGTCGAATGCGTCGGCGCGAATTGGCTGGATGAAGGTGACCTCATCGCCCACTTGGTCCAACTGGCCCTGTACGTCTTCTTCATCGAGCAGAACAAAGCTGGCCGAGGCCAGCGGCGACTCGGAGAGAACCTCTTTCAACTCCCGGCCCACGAGGCTCGAAGCGCCTGCAATTGCAATCTTGTACACAAACTTCCTTTGGCTTGCTTTGAGTTTTGGCTACGGTCTTCCGGCGCCGGGTTCGGCTGCAACCGGCGAGTGAGCGGGCGGATCAAGCGGCTTCTTGCGGCGCCTCCTCGACCAGCCATATGCCGCGCGCGCCCAGATTCCCGAGAACATGTACGCCAATGCGAGCGGGAACATGACCACATTCGAGTACCGCAGCACGACGTAGGCGATCAACGCAAGCAGAACCAACAACTGAAAGGGATGGCGTCGGGAAAAATTGATCTCTTTGGCTGACCAGAATCGCCAGGTACTGACCATCAGAAACGCAGTTAGTCCGACAAGAATGAGCCAGGGAAGGGCGACCCACCACTCCTCGACGGGATAGGCATTGAAGAAGTGGACTGTAGCGGCCAGCAGGCCCGCCGCCGCGGGGATCGGCATGCCAACAAAGTACTTCCTGTCGGCGCGGCCCGGATTCCGCGGCTGCGGGTCGTGGCTGATGTTGAAGCGAGCCAGCCGCGAGGCACCGCCGAGAAGAAAGAGAAAGCAGATGAACGCGCCTGCCTGCATCAGGTGCTGGCGAAGCTCGGCATTGATCGATTCGGGAAGGAAATGGAACCCCCAAACAAATGCAAGCAGGCTGGGAGCCATGCCGAATGTAATGACGTCGGCCAGCGAATCCAGCTCCCTGCCGAAGTCGCTGGTAGTGTTGGTCATGCGGGCGATGCGGCCATCGAGCGCGTCGAAGGGAATGGCAAACAAAATGGCGATCGCTGCCCAGTCAAGGTGCATGTGCGCCTGTCCGCTACCGTCCAGCGCTCCGATCGTTTGAGTGACGGAAAAGTAACCTGCCCCGAGGCTGCCTGCAGTGAACAAGGAGGGCAGCAAGTACATGCCTCGCCGCAGGCGAGGATGAGGCTTTCTTTTTGCTCGTTGAAAATCGAAGGAATTCACGAGCCTTCTCCCTGCGGCACCGAGGCCAGCACGCTAGCGCCGCCCTTGACGCGCTCTCCCACCTTCACCCGCAGCACCGCGCTTGATGGAATGACGACATCGACTCTGGAACCGAACTTGATGAGCCCGACGCGCTGCCCCCGCTCCACCGACTGCCCCTGATCGCAGCGAAAGACGATGCGCCTCGCCAGCAGCCCGGCGATCTGTTTAAAGGTGACTTCGAATCCTGCATCTGCTCCCTGGCCGCGCACTGTGACCGTGTTCTGTTCATTGCGTTCGGCAGAGGCCGGATTCATCGCATTCAGAAACTGGCCCTTGTGATAGCGCACCTGGCTCAGAACGCCGCCAATGGGTGCGCGGTTCACATGGACGTCAAATACACTGAGAAAGATGCTGATCCGCTGGCGGGACCCTTCAGGAGTCATGATGGTGGTTGTTTCGGTCACCCGGCCGTCGCCGGGCGAAACGATCAAGCCTTGACCCATTGGAATGGTCCGTTGAGGATCACGGAAGAACCACAGGAAAAACGCTGCGAGAAGGACCGGAAATATGCCCCAAACCCACTCTCCTGTAAGCCATTTGAGCGTTGCAGCCACCACCAGCAGACTGATCCCGTAAATGTAACCGTCGCGAACCATCGTTCCCAACGATTATACGGTGATTGAAGGGACAAACCACTGATACAGGGTGGAGCGAGGACACGCCTGAACACCTCACACGGCCCAGCGCTTACGCCCGGCAAGTGAGCCACAAAAGCCTAATACCTCGGAACTTACGCGACAGCGGGAATGCGGCGTTCCAGAGCGAAGATCAGATCCTTTGCGTGCAGCTTGAGCTTCTTCAAGCGCACTTCTTCCAGTTGTTCATCTTCGGAAAGGTATGGCTTTTGAAGCAACTCTTCCAAACGCTGAGCGTAGCGACGATGTTCTGCGTGCAGGCGATCAATCTCTTCGCTCAGCATGGAACCCTGTACTTCATCCATCAAGCACCCCCGGTTCGGCGGTTCAGGTTGGCGGCGCCGAGCCGCCGATTTTCTTAGAACATTTACATATATCGCCGTTTCGGGTGATTCGGCAAGCCAGAAATCCGTTGAAGGTAACGTTGCCCTGTGAATATCCAGTGGAATGTTGGCTCAAGGCCGTGCTGGCCGCCGCTTAAGAGAGCAGGACCCTCATGAGCACTGCATCTTCAATAGGATCAGCGTAGTAGGCCCTGCGAAGACCGGTTTGGCCGAAACCGGCGGACCGGTAAAAGGCGATCGCAGCGCGGTTCGATGCACGAACCTCGAGGACAATTTCAAATACGCCTGTTGCGTGCAGCTGATTTGCCAGAGCTTCGAAGAGCATGCGGCCAAGGCCGAGTCGATGGCTGCCGGCATTCACGGCAATCGATTCCAGTTCCGCCTGCTGAGGCAACAAGCTGGCGACGGTAAAGCCAAGGACGTCCTCCGGCCGGGGCCCGACGGCCACCAGCGCGATGCGGCTGGGTGTCGATCCGCGGTTCATGGCGTCCAGATAAGCCGATTCATGCCAGTTCGGCGCCTCCGGCAAACTCGCCGCAATCTCCATCACTGCAGTCAAGTCGGCCGCAGTCATGGGCCGAATCTGCACGTTCTCTGCGAGGCGTTTCATGCACGTTATGACCCGGCCACCAAGGGTTTTCCCTCAAGTTCCGCGCCAAAGATCTCCGCGTCGGACCGGCGCAGGTAATGGCCGTCGAGCAATGCAAGATCGGCGAAAACACCAGCAGTAAGGCGCGCCTCGCCGAGGCGGAGCGCATCCGCCGCAACCGGCGCCTGCACCGCTATCAGTTGCGTTCTTGGCCATCCAGCCGCAAGCACCGCCGCTGCGCCATCGTCGCATACCGCCACGCGCACCGGCGCGGGATGGATGGCCGCAAGCTCTGTGGGACCGGCAAGAATCTCATTTACATTGGACCTCATCCGCTCCAGCCTAAGAAACACCTCGCCCCGATGCGCATCGAGCGCCGACGAGGGCACACCGGACTTACGCGAAAGGACTTCGAGCCGTGAGAGCGCAACAACCCGAATCTCCGTCTCCTCGGCCAAGCCTTTTACGGTACTCAGCCCGACCCGGACGCCCGTGAAGCTCCCCGGCCCATTGACGACAACAATCCCGCCCAGTTCTCGGAGTTCCGTACCTGCCGATCGCAGCAACTCGGCCACCGCGGCTACAAGCGTCGTCGAGTACGCCCGCCCGGCCAGCTCGATTTGCCCAATAATCTCCAGGTCGCGGCCGGGGAGCCGGCCTAGAGCCACCGACCCGGATGGCCCGCAGGTGTCGATGGCGAGGATAAGCTGTCCAAAGGACACAACCCCTCCTTAGACTGCTGCGAGCGCTTGATCGAGATCAGCGATGAGGTCATCCTTGTCCTCGATGCCGATCGAAAGGCGGATCCGCCCCTCGTTGATCCCCATCGAGCGTCGTATCTCTTCGCTGACTGAGCCATGCGTAGTTGTGGCTGAGTGCGACGCCAGCGACTCGACTCCGCCCAGAGATTCCGCATTGATGAAGATCTTGATCGCCGAAAGGAACCGCGCCGCTTCCTCGCGCGATTTGAGCTCGAAGCTCATCATCGATCCGAAGCCCTTCTGCTGTCTCACCGCCAGATCGTACTGCGGGTGAATCTTCAGCCCCGGATAAGCCAGCTTGCTCACCTTTTGATGCGTGGAGAGGAACTCCGCCACCGCGCGGCCATTTTCTTCGTGCTGCCTGATGCGCAGAGGCAGCGTCTTGATGCCGCGCAGCACAAGGAAGCATTCGAAGGGCGACATCACGCCACCGGCCGCCTTCTGGATGAGAAGAAAGCGTTCCTTGTGTTCGGGTTTTGACCCGATCAGCGCTCCGCCCAGGCCGTCGGAGTGGCCATTCAGGTATTTCGTGGTCGAATGCATCACAACGTCGGCGCCGAGCTCGAGCGGGCGTTGTAGCGCGGGGGACAGAAAGGTGTTGTCCACGCTCACTTCAACGCCACGCGCGCGTGCGATTCGACTGATCGCCGCAATGTCAGAAAGCACCATGAGTGGATTGCTCGGGGTTTCAATGTGCACCAGCTTAGTGTTCGGCTTCATGGCCGCTTCAACAGCGGCCAAGTCGCTCGTATCCACGTATTCGATCTGGATGCCGTAGCCGCTCACGATCTGATCGAAGAGGCGGACGGTGCCGGCATACACATCGCGCGAACAAACGACATGATCGCCCGCCCGCAGCATTGCCACCAGCGCGGAAATGGCGGCCATTCCCGTCGTGAATGCGTGCCCGCTTGTGCCACCCTCGAGCGCAGCCAGCGCTGCTTCGAGGCGGTCGCGCGTGGGGTTGCCGGCGCGCGAGTAATCCCAGCCGCGGTCGCTGCCGATGCCGGTGAGTTCAAAGGTCGAGGAAAGATAAACGGGCACATTTACCGCTCCCGTGAGAGGGTCAGGGTGCTGCCCGGCATGGACGGCAAGGGTTGAGTACTTGTATTGGGACATGATGTAGCCGCTAGCTCCTGGCGTTTAGCTATTAGCTTATCGCGAGGAGCATTGTGGCCGGGCAGCGAAACCATTGGATGACGATGTGCGCGCGCTGAAATGCAATCACAGCCGTCAGACTGCAACTGGAAGGTCGATTCTCGAATCCAGGTCCACGAGAAAGCGCAACAATAACCGCGCAATGATCCTTCGAGATTACCCAATGCCGCTATGTGAATTGGCTGCGGAAAACCGCCTTGATATGGGCCAGGCGTGCGCTGAGCGCCTCCGATTCTTCCTTGAGGCCGAGCCGGTTGGCCAGCCCGATGGCGTCGTAATAGCAATCCTTGGCGTCGCTGTAGCACACCCTGGCGTCGTGCTCCGAATGCGCCTCGTACATATCGTCGTATGCCTTCTCACCCATCGCCTTGAGATGCTCGATTTGCTCTAGCCCGGCTTTCAGTTCCGCATCATCGGCCATGTCCGCGAACTATCTGTCCACCGCTGCGGTCTGTTTTGCGGTACGCACCACCGGGTAATAGCCGGTGCGGGTGCGGACTGTGAGCTTGCCCGATCCTTTGGACTCGGCAGTGACCTCCACGCGCCTGAATCCCGGCACCGTCGTCGGCTTCGTCGAGTGATAACCCAGCGTGTACTGGCTGCGGATATCGCGCGCCACCTCGGCAGCGATTTGATCGATCTGGTCGATGGACTTAGGGAAAAAGGCCATACCGCCCGTTTCCTGGGAGAGCATCTCCAGCGCGCGCCGCGCGTGGCGCACCTCGGTGCGGCTCATCTCGTCGCCAAAAAGCAACCCGATGGAATAGATGACAGGGCCGGAGAGCTGCTGCACCTTGTAGATAGTCTGCTCCAGGTCCGAGCTCGACGCGTTGTCCTCGCCATCGGTGATCAAGATGAGAACCTGCTTAGGCCGTTTGGCATCGGCAACCAACTTGTCTGCAGAAGCCACCACGGCGTCGTAGAGCGCAGTGCCGCCTCGGGAATCGATGTGCGACAGCCCGTCGCGCAACTTGTGGATATCCGAAGTGAAGTCGCAATCGATAAATGCTTCATCGGAGAAGTTCACCACAAAGGCTTCGTCCTGCTTGTTTGAGGCCTCGACGAGGTCGAGCGCGGACTTGTTAACCGAGGGCCGCTTGCGGTACATCGACCCCGAATTGTCAATCACCAGCCCCATCGAAACCGGCAGGTCGGTGTGTTGGAAGCTGATCAGTGTCTGCTTGACCCCGTCCTCGAAAACGGTGAAATCATCCTTGGTCAGGTTCTCGACCAGGCTGGTTCCTTCGATCACGGTGGCATTTAGCACCACCTCTTCGACATCGGTATGGAGGAGGAAACCCTCGCCCTCTTTTTTCAGCGGTCCCGAAGAGGGAGCAGGCGCCACTACGTCAGGCGACCGGACCGGATCGGTATCGACGGTGAGTGGCGGTGGTGAATTCGCCTGACCTCCGGCTTGCGGCGCAGGGGCCTGCTGCGCGGACAAAGCGAGCCCGGCGGCAACAAGAAAAACGGCCAGGATCGCGTTATTGCAAAGGCGCATAGTAGCCGGTACGAGCATAAACCGTGAGTGGTGGGAGGCCCGGGGGCGGGTTCACCTTCACCTTCACTTTACGCCACTTGCCATCGCGGGTCAGATCCACGGGCTTGTAGCCAATCACATACTGGTTGCGCAGCTCGGTCGAGATTTTTTCGGCAATATCGCTCATTTCGTCGACGTCGTCGACGCGAAAGAGCCTCCCTCCGGTCGCGGAGCTGATGTCGTCGAGAAGCTGCGGCCCTGTACGCTCCTCGGGGGTGGGGGCGTAGGGATCGAAGATGCCGATCGAGTAGATCTCCACGTCGGCTTCGCGCACCGACGCCCGAACCTCGCCCTCGGTGTAGCGCGAGCGGTTGTCGCCGCCGTCTGAGACAACCAGCAGCGCCTTTCTCTCGTGGTGAGCATCCTTCATCTTGGCGATGCCGTAGTAGATCGCATCCAGCAACGCCGTGCGGTGGCCCGCATGAACTGTGGCTAGCCGCGCCTGAATGTCATCGACAGAACTGGTGAAATCCTCAATCAGCTCCGGCCGGTCGTTGAAGCCGATGACAAAGAACTCATCCTGGGGGTTGGCCGTTTTGATGAACTGCAGAATCGCTTCGCGGGCGCGAACCAGCTTGGATGTCATGGACCCGGAGAGGTCGAAAATGATGCCGATGGAGACCGGGGCATCCTCGCTAGCGAAACTGGCGATTTTTTCCTCGCCGTTGTTTTCGTAGACCTGAAAGTCTTCCTTTTCCAAACCCGTGACCAGCCGGTTCAAGGGGTCGGTAACCGTTACCGGGACCAACACCATGTCCACATTCATTCGAATGAACGAGCCGGGATGGATGTGCAGCGACGCGGTCCCGGTTTCGGGAGCGGCCTCAGTGCCCTTTGGCTCACTCGCTGGCACCGACGATGCCGACGGCGGCTCGACATGCACTTTATTCAGCTGATCGTCCTGTGCCCGCGCCTGCGAAAAACAAAGGACCGTTGCCAATGCACTCAAGCTGGCGGAGCGGCAAAGCGAGGCAAGATTGCCTGCCCCGTTTGGAATCGCGTGCTGGGGGAGCGTCCTCATGAGGCACCACAGAGAGTTGAAGGCGATATTACCACCATCGGGGCGCCTTTGCTGTCAGCGTATTGTCACTGCGGCATCGCACAGTCCCGAATTCACGCAGGCTGTGCGGGTCAAATGCTGCGATACAATCGGAGTTGGGCGGACCCGCGGTTTCAAGCAAGCGATTCAGCATGTGGGAGCTCAAGATTCCACCGTACCAACGGGGAGCAAGACCCTTTCTCATGGCTCGTATTTATCCTTTTCGCGCCTGGCGCTACAATCCCTCGGCGGTTCGCCTGGAAGACGTAGTCACGCAGCCTTACGACAAGATCAGCCCGGCCATGCAGCAGGCGTACTACCAGCGCAGCCCATTTAACCTCGTCCGGATCATCCTGGGACTGCCTGAGTTGTTTGACGCAGAGAAGGGTGAAAACGTCTATACGCGGGCGGCACACGATTTTCGAGCCTGGCGCGAACAGGGTGTGTTGCTCCAGGAAAATGAGCCATGTGTCTTTGCTTACGCGCAGCGATTTAAGGTGCCCGGCACCGAAGTCGAAAAGGAACGGCGTGGATTTATAGCTCTGGGCAAGCTCCAGGACTACAGCGACCAGGTAGTCTTCCGGCACGAACAGACGCTGTCGAAGCCCAAAAGCGACCGGCTCAACCTATTGAAAGCCACGCATGCGCACTTTGGCCAGATCTTCATGCTCTACTCCGACCCTGCAGGCAGCGTAGAAAAGATTCTTTACGAAGGCAACGGCGTCGCCGACGCCGAGGTAACCGACGAATACGGTGTCTTGCATAGGCTCTGGCGCGTAAATAGTCCGGCGGCAATCCGCCTGCTGATAACCGCTATGGGCGACAAGAAGCTGATCATCGCCGACGGCCACCACCGCTATGAAACCGCACTAAGATACTCAAAGGACCACAACGGCGGAGCGCATGCTAAAAGCGCCTCCAGCACGCAGCAGTTGCCGCAGCCCGATTTCCCCGAGGCCGCCGTCATGATGACTTTCGTCAACATGGACTCGGATGAACTCGTGATTCTGCCAACGCATCGCGTCGTTCACGGTCTCAACGGCTTCTTCGCTACTGCATTCTTCAAGGCGGCCGCGGCGTACTTCACTGTACAACCGCTGCCACCTTTTGAGGCCTCTTCATTCATGGATGAATTGAGACGCGAGACGGGAACCGCATTCGTCGCCGTCACCTGCTCCGGCGCATTTCTCTTGCGCGCCAGACCGGATGCCATGGCCGCTGCCCTGGCCGGCTTGCCCGAGCGCCAGCGGCAGCTCGACCTGACCCAATTACACTCCGTTGTTTTCGACCGCCTGATGGGCCTGGATGCCGAAAAGGTGCGCGAGCAGACGAACCTTCGCTATCTGCGCGATGCCCAGGAAGCGGTGGAGCAGGTGCGCAGCGGCGAGGCCGATATTGCCTTCCTCACCAAACCCGTGACCATGGAGCAGTTGAAGGAAGTGGCTTTTGCCGGTGAAGTGATGCCGCAAAAGTCGACCGACTTCTTCCCCAAGCTGCTGAGCGGCCTGGCCATCTATGCGCTCGATTGAGGCCATGCGGCGGAACCGGTCGGACTCGGGCGCGTCATTTTTTCTTATGCTGCGCGCTGCATACTTTGCGTTTCGTAATCCCGGCCCAATAAACATTGGAAGGCAGAATCGTCGCGGATGGTTTCGTGCGGTCGCAGCCATGTTTTCGATTGCGGTAACCGTTCCAATCTTTGCTCAAGTCTCGCCTGCCGCCCCGCGCTTTGTGGTGGTGCTCGACGCGGCTCATGGCGGCGAAGACTCAGGCGCACGCCTCGGCAGTGAAACTGAGAAGGCATACACTTTGGCCCTCAGCATCAGGTTGCGCTCACTTCTCATGGCCCGCGGCTTCTCGGTCGTGACCACGCGTGAATCCGACGCGACGCAGGAGCCCGATTCCCGCGCCCAAATTGCCAACCACGCTAACGCGCAGGCCTGCATGAGTCTGCACGCCGCAGAAAGCGGTTCCGGCGTGCACCTGTTCGTCTCTTCTCTGGCTCCGGTTCAGGACTCGCACTTTTTCCCCTGGAAGACCGCGCAGGCAGCGTGGATTATGCGCAGCCTGTCATTTGCCGGAGTGGTCAACTCAGCGTTATCCCACGCCGCCGTACCAGTTACTCTGGGACGTACTGCACTGCCTGCGATCGACAGCATGAGCTGTCCGGCGGTGGCCATTGAGGTCGCGCCGGAGCGATCGACGGATGCGCAAGGGCTGGCCAGTCTTGACGATCCGGACTATCAGGCGCGCGTGGCGGACGCGCTGGCCGCGGCTCTGGTCGAATGGCGATCGCAAGCAAGGGGGGACCGCCAGCAGTGATCCCTCGCCACCAGACCGTTCTCTTCATTTTCCTGCTCGCCGCCTCCGTCATCATGGGCGTGCTGCTGTGGAACCAATTGCGCCGCGCTCACGATCGCCTGCTCCGTGGCGAAGATTCTGCTCCTACGCAGGCGCCCCAGGTAGCTCCAGCCGAGCAAGCCACCCTGATGGTTGCCAATGACGCCGATGGCACCGTGCAGCCACGCATTCTTTCGCTGCCCTTGCCGCAGAATTCTGAGGCCCGCGCGCACGCCATCCTGGGGAGGTTGCTCGATCTATATGCTGCTCCCGATGCCGTGCATCCCGCGCCCGGAGGGGCAAGCTCCATCGAGCAGGTTTTTCTTGTTCCCATAGCTAACGCAAACGGGAGCGCGACGCCCAACGGGCCCCAACTTGCGGTCGTCAATCTTACCGGGGCCTTTGTCGCCGGCCATCCTTCCGGCCTCGAGACTGAATCGCTCACGGTGCTCTCGATCTGCTCCACGCTTAACGCCAATTTGTCTCGCGTGACCCAGGTGCGCTTTCTGGTCGATGGCCAGCCGCGCGCGACGCTCGCCGGCCACGCCGACTTGACGCGCATCTATTTGACCAATGAGTACGCTGCGACGGCCAGTGGTGGCCACCCGTGACGCGCACGAGAATGATCTCCGCCTGGTCTGCGCTGCTCGGATTCGCCGTTGCGCTGCGCATTGGGCTCGCGGTGGGCTCGCCCAACATTTTTTATCCCGACGAGATTTTCCAGACGCTCGAGCCGGCGCACAGACTGCTTTATGGCTATGGCGTTGTCTCCTGGGAATGGAGGCTTGGCATTCGCTCCTGGATTTTTCCCACATTCCTTGCCGGGGTGATGCGCGTTACCTCCTGGATGGGCACGGCGTCGGCCGGCTACCTGCTGGGAACCACGATCGTTCTGTCGCTGATTTCACTGGTCACAATCTGGTTTGGGTATGCGTGGGCAAAGCGCGCCAGCGGAACCCCCGCGGCCCTCATCGCAGCCCTCGCCTGCTCGTTCTTCTTCGGGCTCGTTTACTTTGCGCCAAAGGCACTGAATGAAGTTGTTGCCGCCCACGTCTTGATGCCTGGTTTGTATCTTGGCGTTTACGGCGAGCGGCTGGGCGAACGAAAACGGCTCTTTCTCGCAGGAATGCTCTGCGCGTTGGCCGCCTGCCTGCGGATTCAATTGCTGCCCGCTCTCGTGTTTGCGATGGTCTACTTTTGTTATCCGCGCTGGCGCGAGAGAATTCCCGCCGTGGCAGCTGGAGCAATTGTTCCGGTGCTTGTCTTCGGGGCCGTGGATTGGTTCACCTGGTCCTATCCCTGGCAGTCGTTCGTCCGATACTTTAAGGCGAACGTGCAAGGCCCAGGCAAGCTGTTCCCGGTTCAGCCGTGGTACTGGTATTTGCTCGTTCTTGTGGTGTTGCTCGGCCCGGTGGTCCTGCTGCTATTTCATGGCGCCCGGAAAAGCCCCTTCCTCGCCATCTTCTGCGCCATCGTGGTTCTCTCGCACAGCATAATCCCGCACAAGGAGATCCGCTTTCTTTATCCGATTCTCGCTCCTGCCATCACCCTGGCTGCGATGGGCATTGTCGATCTCCTGCGTGAGATCAAGCTCGGATTGAAATTCCTCGACAATCCCAAGTGGGTTGTGGCAATCGGCGTTGTGTTCTTTTTCGTTTCATCGGCGCTGCTCACGGCACAATGCGCAGACTGGTACAGAACGCGTTGGGGCGACGGCGCCTTCGATCGTCTCAGCCGCGAACCTGGAGTATGTGGAGTGGGAATCTACCACCTGATGTGGTGGGAGTCGGGAGGCTACGCGCATCTCCATCGCGACGTGCCGATCATTCCGCTGGAGAGCGCCGCGCAACTTGCCAAGGATGCTCCCTCCATCGACGCGCTGGTCGCGCCAGTCTCTTCACCAGCCCTCCCAGCCGGATTCGTACAGTCACAATGCTGGCAGGGAGTCTGCCTATTTGTGCGCCCGGGAACATGTGCTTATCCGGCGGTGGATGAGGAGCTGAACGCGTATCTGAAAAGGATCGGACAATGAGCGGATTTTTGCGCAACACGAAGTAGAACTTCGGGACGAATCAAGCTCAGAGAGGCTACTCTGGAAGACATGGCCCCAACCATCGGCGTCTTCGATTCCGGCTTCGGCGGATTGACGGTCCTGCGTGCGCTCGTTGAGCGGTTTCCGCGCGCCCGCTTCGCTTTCCTGGGCGATACGGCGCGCCTGCCTTACGGCTCTAAGTCGCGGCGCACTATCGCCCGTTACGCCGCGCAGAGCGCGCAGTTTCTGGTCCGCGAACAGGGCGCCCAATTCCTCGTGATCGCTTGCAACACCGCCAGCGCATTGGCACTCGATGCCATTCAGGATGCCGTCTCTGTTCCCGTGCTCGGCGTCATCGAGCCTGGCGCTGCCGCCGCGCGGGCTGCGTCGCGCACCGGCGACGTGCTCGTCATTGCCACGGAGGCCACAGTCCACAGTGGCGCTTACACTGCCGCCTGCCGCGCTCACGGGCTCCAAGTCATTGAGAAGGCCTGCCCGCTGCTTGTTCCGCTGGTCGAAGAAGGTTGGACCGATCACCCGGTTACTGCCGAGGTAATTGAGATTTATCTGAATGAACTTCGTGCTGAGGCCGAATCTCGTGGCATGAATCCAGACACGCTGGTGCTGGGCTGTACGCACTACCCGCTGTTACGGCAACTCTTCGAAGGGGCCGTGCGGCCAGGCGCCAAAGTGATTGATTCGGCGGAGTCGGTAGCGCAGGCTGCCGTTCAGCTCCTCAATGGCAGCGCCGCCCCAGTTGCCCACGGTGCTGCGGTGACCGAAGTGCGTTGCTTCGCGACCGACTCGGTCGAGAAATTCGCGCGCCTGGGTTCGAGGTTCCTCGGGCGTCCAGTGGGACAGGTCGAGTTGATCGATCTCGGCGGTTGAACCACGTTTCGCATCTTCAGACGAAAATCGCTCTGGTATTCTGAATGGCGGCGGCGACTCCGTCGTTTCCCCTTTTGGGTTAGAGGTTTGGAGGGTCCAAAGCAGCATGATTAATTTGGCGGGCAAGACAGCCGTGGTTTTCGGGCTGGCCAACAAGCGCTCCATCGCATGGGGCATCGCCCAAAAACTCCACGAGGCCGGCGCCACATTGGCTATCTGCTATCAAAATGAGCGCATGAAAGCCGAGGCCGAAGATCTGATCAACGATCTTTCCGGCGCCAGCGGTTTCCAGTGCGACGTCTCCAACGACCAGGAGATCGAGTCCCTTTTCGCCGCGCTCAAGGAGAAATACGGCAAGATCGACATCCTCGTCCACGCCATCGCCTACGCGCCCGCCGAGGAACTGAAGGGCGAGTTCATCAGCACCAGCCGCGAGGGCTTTCGCATCGCGCACGACGTGAGCGTCTACTCGCTCATCGCCGTCACCCGCGGTGCGGTACCGCTGATGACCGAAGGCGGCAGCATCATTACCCTTACCTACTACGCCGCCGAGAAAGTCGTTCCCCACTACAACGTCATGGCCCTCGCCAAGGCCTCCCTCGAATCGGCGGTGCGCTACCTCGCCTTTGAGCTTGGCGTTAAGAACATTCGCGTAAACGCCATCTCTGCCGGCCCTATTAAAACGCTGGCGGCGCGCGGCGTAGGCGCTCTGGGTGACATGCTCAAATCCCACGCCGAGCGTTCTCCTTTGCACCGCAACGTCGATCAGCTCGAAGTCGGTGGCACCGCGCTCTACCTGGCGAGCGACCTGGCCAGCGCCGTCACCGGCGAAACGCTCTACGTCGATTGCGGTTACAACATCATGGGGTACTGAGGCGGTCTGCGCTCGCGCCAACTGGACGACTACATCGCCAGAATCTCTGTCCACACTTCCGGCTCGACCGGCAGACCAAGCCGCGTGTTTTCCTCTCGAATGTGCCGCGTCTGTTCGCCAGGATAGCGAACTTTGCCTCCTGGCTTCGGCGGCGGACAGTTGTGCAGCGAAGCGACAACAGCGTCGGCAATCTTCTCGACTTCCGGTACAGGCCCAAAGGCGCCGGGGTTGAGTGCAAGAAACATCTGCGAGATTCCGGTCTCGAGCATTGGGTCCGAGGGGATTTGGCAGGTCGCGTGGCCCAAAGTCATCATGGCAGCGATCATGTCCAGTACAATGGCAAGTCCAGACCCCTTCCAGTAACCGGCCGGCAGCGGCCGCCACGATTCCTCAATGGCTCCGGGATCGCGCGTCAGGTTGCCATTCGCGTCAAAGCCGCCATCCACCGGAAGCATCTCGCCGCGCTTCCGGTAACTTTCGAGAGCGCCATAGGAGAACTGCGACATGGCCATGTCGAGGACGACTGGCCCGCCCGGCCGGGGCACCGCGATGATCAACGGATTGTTGCCGATGACGCGCTCCGCACCGCCCCATGGCGGCAAGTTGGGCATCGTGTTGGTCCAGCAGATGCCGATCGACCCTGCCTCGGCGGCTTGCCAGCCGTAGGTTCCCCCGCGCATCCAGTGATTTGTATTACCGAGCGCAACACACCCCACACCGTGCTCGCGGCCCAGAATGATGGCCCGCTCCATCGCGGCCAGCGCAGCCAGATTGCCTGGTCCGCGATGGCCATCCCAGCGTTCCACCGCACCTAATCGCGCCGTGACTTCGGGCTCGGCATCGGGAATCACTCGGCCGTTGCGAATCGTGACCACGAAGCGTGCAAATCGATTGATGCCGTGTGTGTACACTCCGTCACGCGTGGTCTCGGCAAACAAGCGCGCGCAAGTGTCTGCGCGGTCGGGAGCGAATCCGAGGTTGCACAGGACGCTTGCGAGCGCCGCCTGCACTTCTGCGAATGGAATGCGATTCATGGGTTCCCCGAGGAACTTGTATCAGGCCATGCAAGATTAAGAAAGGGCGCGACGCGTCGAAGAGGTGACACCCGGACAGACGCCGCCCGTGGCTGACCTGCTGACCTTTCATTCCTTCAGCGTCACCGTAATCTTCCGCGCGTCGCCACCCTCCGTGGCGATGACGATCTCTCCCGTGGCGCGCTTCTTGATGCTCTTGAACTTCTCGCCCCACTCCACGACAACGAGCGCATCCGACGTCAGCAGATCGTCAAGGCCCAGCGTCTCCAGTTGCCGCTCGCTCTCCAGTCGATAAACGTCGAGGTGATAGAGCTTGACTGGCTTGCCATCTTGCGAGCCGTCAAATTCGTGAATGAGCGTGAAGGTGGGACTGGTGACTTCGTCGGGTTCGGCAGCGTCCAGCGCTTGCGCCATGCCCTTCACCAGCGTCGTCTTGCCCGTACCCAGCTCGCCACGCAACAACAGGAATTGTGGAGGCTTGAGCAGACCGGCTAGCTTGCGGCCCACAGCAATCGTGTCCGCGCCGCTTTGCGTGGTGAACTCGTACGTTCTGCCTTCAGCCAAAGTTGCGGCTTCGGTCATCGTTGAACCTCATGCAGGGCGGCTGGCCGCACTTTTAGGCTGCTGCATGCAATGCCCCTGCAACCAAACATACCCGGTTTTACCGTCCACATCAAAATAATGCGCTCTGGATTGAAACGCCGGAGCCAATTGTGCCAGGGAATCGGTGGGCAGCAGCGTGTGTTCATCGGCGTCACGCACGGCCAGATCCGCGGCCAGACCATGCAGATAAACCGCGGCTTCCACGGCTCTCGCGGGCTCGCGAGGAAATTGCGCCAGCAGCCCCGCAATCAGCCCGGTGAGCAGGTCACCACTGCCGCCTTTGGCCATTCCCGGATTCCCGGAAGTGTTCACAGATGCCCGGCCATCGGGATGCGCAATGAGCGTCCGCGCACCCTTGAGTACCAGCGTTACGTCCATGCGTTGTGCAAAGTTGCGCGCCGTCTCAAGCCTGTTCGCCTGAACAGTGGCCACGTCGATTCCCGCCAGCCGAGACATCTCTCCCGGATGAGGCGTCAATACCATCGTTCGCCCTTTGGCCAATTTCTTGATAAGTGACGGCTTCACAGCAAGAACATTCAACGCGTCCGCGTCGACAACCGCGGACATCTTTGTCGCGCCAAGAAGTCCCACGACGAATTTGGCTGTCTCCGCGCCCTGGCCCAAGCCCGGCCCGATGGCGATCACGGACTTTCCGGCGATCAGCTCGGCGATTCGCTTCTCCTCAAGATTCTTTGCCGCTATCTGGCCCTCCCTCGTCGGCGCCAGCGGCCAGGTCATCAGTTCGGGTGCGAACGATGCCAGCACCGGCAGTGCCGGCGCCGGAACCGCCGCCGTCACCAGCCCCGCACCTGCCCGCATCGCACCAAGAGCAGCCATCGCCGGCGCGCCAGCCTTGCCTCCGGCAGTCCCGAACGCGCCGCCCACAATCAGCACGTGACCGAAGTTGCCCTTGTTAGCCGCTGCCGCGCGCGGAGCTTGCGACAGGGCAAGCGACGAGCCTGCCCAATCGATGTTGAGCGCGGAAACGATCGCCGCGTCCGGTGAGCCGATGGGCGCGACGACCACCGGTTGATCCCAGCGCCTGGTCAATTGCCCAAAGACGTGTGCCGGCTTGGGTGCTGTAAAAGTGATGACCGCGTCGGCAGGAAAGACAGGCCCCGCGAACGTTGCGCTCGTTTCATCGGCAGGCCAGCCTGAGGGCAAGTCAACTGCGAGAATCTTTCCGCGCCCCCGTTGCACCCACTTGAGCGCCTCCAAAGCAAGCCCCTTTAGCGGCGGCTTGAACCCTGTACCGAGCACCGCGTCCACAATCAGGTCGGCGTTCAGCGCATCGTTGTGTTCGGCCAGCGTCCGGGCATTCGTAATGACATGGGTCTGTCCATGCTTCGGACTGTTCAGTTCGCTCCAAGCAATGGCGGCATCGCCCGTCAGTTGTTCTGGAGCGCCTAATAGCTCGGTGGTCACTTGGAGTCCTGCATCGGCAAGCAGCCGTGCAGCCATCATGCCATCGCCGCCGTTGTTGCCCCGCCCGCAAATCACCGTCACGCGCCGCGCGCTGGGAAACTGTTGGCGCGCAAACGTCGCCACGGCGGAAGAAGCAGCCCGCATCAATTGAATCGAAGGAATTCCAAACCGCTCCGTGGTGGCGCGATCGCAGGCCTGCATCTCGGCTGCGGACAAGACGTGCATCGCATTCATGGTACTAGAGAGTTCGGCGGAGCGTGCCTGGGACTGGAGACAAACGGTATGTAGCTTACGGAGATCTACCTGATCAACCGCGCCTGCAGTGTGGTGCGCGAATTGACGCGGGTCAGAATGCAGGCCCCGTTTTTCTCGCAGCGGAAATGAATTGCGGCGGGAAACACCTGCCATTCAGCCGCGCGGCTGCGCAAACCACTAACCCCGACCAGAAAAACCCGCCCCCCCTCTGTATCAACGGTTCCACGCGTGGGATTGTCGCCAACAATCACGTCATCATCGTCAATCGCGGCCGGCAGGTGCTGGATCCGCGCCGAAGACCCCAAACCGCCTGCAGCGGAACCGGACTTTCGGCCTTTTGCGACGTCGTTGAGTTTTTGATGCTTCAGCCAGTCAGCTTGTTGGTCGACCGTGGGAAAGTTGGTTAAGAACTCCCACGACGCAATGCTCTGATACTGCTTCAGGGAACAGGGAAGGCCACCGGAAACGGTGACCTCCGCAATTTGCCCGTCCGGTCCGGCAATATTCTGCACTGTGTCACCGGCAACTGTCTGCATCGGCAGCAGTGCCTGCGAAGGGTCTGGGGAGACTGTAAGCGGCACGGGCGTTGGAAGCACGACTTCCTTTTGGCATGCAATAGCGCCTGTGGTATCAAGAAGCCGGATGACGACCGATACGGGGTGAGGTGGATTCACCGCAACGGCTTGAAAGCTGGCGGCCTGTTGCGGATCAAGTGGATCGATGTAAAGCTCGTAGGCGGTGCTTCCTTCCCAACGAGCAATCAACCGTGCTCCGAGCCCAGCCGAATCGAACCTTCGGGATCCCAAATCGACGTAAAGAAGTGGAGCTTTTGACTTGGTTACTCTAGTTATAACTAGAAAGGCGAGAGCCCCAAGCACAAGGATAAAAAGGATGGGCAACAGAGCAAATGCCCGTTTTGACCTAGCCTGTTTCGCCGCTGCTTCGGGATCCTCAACTGGTGCGGGCTCATACATGGCCGCGCGGAAGCCGTAGAGATCCTCCTGGCTCGCACCGCCCGTTGGAGGCACGACCTTATAGACGCGATCCGCCACACCTGACAGGGCTTGCGACCCGGCAGACGTGGCCGTTTCACTTGCCTCGAGTTGGATGACGTCGCCCATCAAGCAGGTCCCAATCCTTTGATTCGAGAGACCAAGCCGCTAGAAGTACTGTCAATTGGACCACGCCCAAAGGAGGCCGGCAATAACCACTCTGTGTGATAGGTCACCGGGCAACCCAAAGCGGTATGAGGCGCCAAAAAGACATTCCCGCCCAGAACGCCAGCCGTCTGTTTGGAAGCCTTTGGCACCGGCGAGGGCCTTTCCGCCTGTCTCGTGGCGGCGTCAGAATTCGATCCGCCCTTCAAACGCAATCATGCGTGCTGAAGTGTCTCCCCCAAGTCCCACGCCAAGCAACCCGGTCGGCGGCGAGGTCATGCCTTGGAGCGTTCCGAAACTTGCCGGAATCGAACCGGGCACGCCGGCCTCGACCGTGCTGGGCAGCGCGAAGTTGGGGTGGTTGAACGCATTGAATAACTGGGCGTCGACGCGCAGTTTGATTCCCTCCCGGATCGGAAGAGACTTTGTGATGTACATATCCGAATATGTGAAGTGGGGTCCCCGCACCGAATTGCGGCCGGAGTTGCCAAACTGGCAGATGGCTGGATTGTCGTTCTGCACGCCCAGCATCCCGGTATAACATGCGCCTGTTGTGGGATCGACGATTGAGGTGAACGCGCCGGGGTTGAGCCATTGCCTGGTTCCGGCCACGGTGACGCCGGGATAGGGGTTTTTGCGATATAGCTGCGCACCGGGGACCCGTTTCGCATACTCCGGCGCGGCGAATTGGATCGTCTGCGCTGGATTGGATGCCTGAAACACGCCGTTGCCGTTGGCGCTATATTGCTGGCTCAGCACGCTGAATGGCAGTCCGGAATGAAGGAACCCCGTCTCGGAGAAGGACCATCCCCCGAGAACTTGGCGCAGGAGTGGATTGCCGGAGTGGAACGGAACCTGATACACCCCAAACGCGGAGATGTCATTTCGCACATCGTAGTCGCAACTGGCATATTGCCTGCTCAATTCTCCGGGCAACGGAGACTCCAGCCCCTGCGTGGAGAAAGCCAGCAGGCCTCCGTTCGACACTTCGTCCAGACAGTGGCTGAAGGTGTAGTTGCCGCGTAGCGTCAGGCCGCCCCATTGCTGCATGTAAACGATCTGCAATCCGTTGTAGATACTGTTGGCGCCGGTTAGGAATTGAGTGACGTTCCCAAAGCGCTGATCGAGCGGTTGCCGATAGGGAAAATGAGCGAAGCATCCGTCGCAGACGTTCTGGTAGCCGTTGAGCTGCACCTGGTAGGGTTCGTGCAGTCCGCGCGTACCCACAATGTCGGCGCGCAGGTTGCCGCTCGATCCGATCTGCTGCTCGAAACCGAGGTTGTACTGGTAGTAGTACGGGGTCTTGAGTGTTCCAGTGGGGAAGGTGTTCAGGCTGACAGCCAGTGGACAGGTCGGAGCGCCGGGTTGGATTCCCGCGCACGGCGCGCCTCCCGAGCTGAAGGCTGCCTGAAACAACGTATTGGCGTTACTCGCCGCGTCCACGGCGCTGCCAGGAACTCCCGGAGCTATTCCGAGCCCTCCCACCGGCCCCCCAATTCCGCCGGTAAAAGAGGGATCGTTGGGGGCGTTCATCAGCCCGCTGTCGGCAATCTGTTGCGGGATGATGTCGTTGAAGACGCCGAAACCGGCGTGGAGCGCGGTCTGCGCGAGAAGCTGGTATGCGATCGAGGCGCGCGGCTGGTACACGAACAGCGGCGTCGCCGCGAACAGGTTACGCACGCGGCCGAGAACGACCTGGTTCAGCGGCTGGCCGGTTGCGTGCGAGGCATCCAGGAAGGAGCCGGCCATGCGGGAAAACAGCCCCTGCGGACTGGTGACATTGGTATTCCAGGTTACGCGCATGCCGTAAGTGAAGGTCGCCTTCGCGGAGGGCTTGTACGTGTCCATCCCGTAGTATTCGAGGTTGCCGGCCGCTACTCTTTCTTTCAGGGAGACGGGAAAGCTCTGGCTGGCCGAATAAGCAGCCCCGTAGGTAAATTCTCCAAGGTCGTCGTAGCTGACCGTCGGCACAGTGCCTTCTCCGAGGTCGTAGTCGCTGGTGTCGATGCGGCGCGTATTGACGCCGCAGTGCAAGGTGTGCCGCCCGTGCGTCCAGGTCAGGTTATCGTTGATCTGCCACTGCGTGACCTTGCGCCCCTGCGGAAACGTATCGTCCAGACCGCCAATGGTGGTGAAGGGCACGCTGTCGCTGCCCGCGACGAGCATAATGGGAAAGGTTTCGAGCGCCTGAGTGTAGTTGATCGGCTCGAAGATGCTGGAGTACCAGTCCGCTCCCGGATTGAATTGATTCACCAGAGCCGGACTGAACAGATGCGTGTAGCCGATCACCAGGGTACGCTGCGGTTGCGGCGAGTAGGAGTTAAAGATGGAGTCGATCGGATCCGTCCATTCCGCCTGCAGGCCCGTATCCTGCTGGAAGCGATACCAGATGCTGTCTTTGGCGTTGATGGTGTGATCGACCTTCACCACGATGAGGTTCTCGGTGTCGCTGTTGTTCAGGGACTCCTGCCGCTCGGTCGCGCAGCCGCCGCCATCGAGCAGCGCGCCGCTTGGCGGAGCCGGCAAGAGGTTCCCGGATTCGTCCAGCGGGCAGGACACAACGGGCACGGGCGTTCCTCCTGGCGCGGGCAGCAGCGAAAACATGTTCAGGTAAAAGGGGATTTCCTCAGGCTGCGCCGGCAGAT
>Ga0181520_10001044_pt1 | contig 58154 bp, 53 predicted proteins | sample PEATcosm2014_Bin_29_FD_132451 | JGI IMG/M metagenome (GOLD analysis project Ga0181520, IMG submission 132451) | Peatland microbial communities from MTU Mesocosm Facility, Houghton, MI, USA - PEATcosm2014_Bin02_30_metaG | ecosystem: Environmental > Terrestrial > Soil > Wetlands > Peat | place... | reverse complement strand
GATTCTTCGCTCACCACCCGCGAACTGAAATACATTCGGGGCCCCGTTCGCTCAGAATGACGGCAGCCGTTTCGCCAGGGTTGTTGGAGACGGGAGACTAGTGCACTTTGCGGTGAACTGTCTCCACCTGCTTGCCGTAGAGGCCGCGGAAGGCGCGCCAGCGGATCACAGCGATCTCCTCGAGCATCTTCATGCCGTCTTTCACGTAGCTCATACGCGTGCGCTCGTCGTGCGCCCAACTGACCGGGACCTCGATAATCCAGAAGCCGCGTTTAAGGGCGATGAAGAGCATCTCCGGGTCGAAGCCCCAGCGCTCGATGGTCTGGAGCTGGAAGACGGTCTGGGCGGCCTCGCGGGTGAAGGCCTTGAAGCCGCACTGGGTATCGGCGAACTTGAGGCCCATGACCGCGCGGATGAGGGCGTTGAAGCAGCGACCGAAGAACTGCCGGTAGAGGGGCTGGCGGTGGGTCTGACGATCCTTCTCAAGCCAGCGGGAGCCGATGGCGATGTCAGCGCCGTCGGCGATGGCGGCGAACAGCCGTTCCGCTTCCTCGATGGGCGCGGAGAGATCGGCGTCGGTGAAGAGCACCACCTCCCCCAGGGCGGCCAACATCCCGGCGCGCACGCTAAAGCCCTTGCCGCGGTTTGCCGGGTTCTCAAGCAGCCGGACCTCCGGCGCATTGCGGGCGAAGTCACGAACAACTTGGGCCGTGGTGTCGGTAGAGCCGTCGTTGACTACGATGACCTCGGCGGACCAACCCCGCGAACGAATGCACTCCACGACAGATTGGAGCGTGGCGGGGATGCGCGAGCTCTCGTTATAGGCCGGAATCACAATGGTGTACTGCGGAAAATGCGTCACGACGAATACCACCCCTCCTGTACCCCAGTTCCTAATCGGCCCAGGCTTGCAGGGAGAAACTCAGGACATCATATACGCCTTCGCGGGAATTTGCCCCATCGAATCGGCAGGGAGTGGGGCGGGGCCGCCAACTTGCTGATGCCAAAAGGCTCAAATCTACAATGGGCCTCTCTTTTTCACGCATTCCAGAGTAAAATCCGGTTATGCTGTGAGCGGAGGCCTAATGGGCATGACAAAGGCAGACCTGGTGGAAAAGGTGACCCGTCTGGGAGACCTGACTCGCCACGACGGCGAGGTAATCGTCGAAACCATTTTCGATTCGGTGATCGGGGCGTTACAGAGCGGAGACAAGATCGAGATTCGCGGCTTCGGGTCCTTCCGCATCCGTCAGCGCAATCCCCGCATTGGACGGAATCCCAAAACGGGAGAACGTGTGGATGTTCCGGCCAAGCGGGTGCCTTACTTCAAACCCTCAAAGGAATTGCGCGACCTGGTCAATCCTGGAGAAGCTGCCAGCGCCTCCTGAACGCAGGTGTCCATTCAACCAAACCGCAACGACTGGCCCTTCCGAGAGCGATTGAGTCGAGATGTAGAGAGACTCCCAGAGTAGGATCCTGGCTGCTCGCGAGGGCCGCTTTCGCGCGTCCGGGCTGACCGCCGAGTTCGCCCGCTCCGGAACTCGACCTGATGGGTTGCGTTGGAGATGGCGCGAAAGACTTTCTCCGTTGCGGTACTGCCCTTTTGGAGCATCCTCTTCTGACCTGCCTGCGGGAGTTGGGCTACGCCCGCTGGTCATTGTGCTCTATCCGGACTTCACGACGGATCCAGAGAGAAACTCTGGAATCAGCATTTCGGCAATTTCATATCGATATCGCCCCAAAATGCCGTCAAGCCTGTGTTCAATAGGTGGTTGCATGAGGCAAGCGGCCCGTTAACCTGGCAGCGGCGACTGTCTATATCTATGCAACAAGTGCTTCTCGGCGCCCTCACTGGGCCGTGCGCCACGCACTATAATTGGGGCAATGACCACAAGATTTGATGAATTCAAGCATAGAGTCGAAGCCCGTGAGGCCCGCATCGGGATCATTGGGATGGGATATGTCGGACTGCCGTTAGCGTTGCTTTTCAGTGAAGAGCGTTTCCAGGTGACAGGCTTCGACGTCGATGACGCCAAAGTGGAGACGTTGAACGCCGGCGGGTCCTACATCGTGCGCATCTTGCCCGAATCGATCCAGCAGGCGCAAAGGGCGGGTTTCCGCGCTACGTCGGATTACTCTGAGATTGCCAGGATGGACGCGGTCATTATCTGTGTGCCTACACCGCTTGACGAATACCATGCGCCTTTCCTTGATTTCGTCACCGGAACCGTCGAGTCGATGGCCCCCTTTGTCCATGACGGCCTGCTCATCGTGCTGGAAAGCACAACCTATCCGGGCACGACTGAAGAGCTTGTCGTTCCGCGTTTGGAGGCGGGCAACCCGCACGGGCTGAAAGTTGCCCGCACGCTGGAAGAATCGGGCTTGCACGTGGCGTTCTCTCCGGAGCGCGAGGACCCCGGCAACGAGACGGTTGCGCGCAACGATATTCCCAAGGTCGTGGGTGGGTGCGGTCCGGCGGCAACCGAACTCGCCTCAGCTCTCTACGGCACCATCTTTCGCCGCATAGTGCCTGTGAGCAGCCCCGCCGTTGCCGAAATGACCAAACTGCTTGAAAACATCTACCGCTGCGTAAACATCGCCTTGGTAAACGAATTAAAGCAGCTGTGCATGAGGATGGGCATCGATATTCACGAGGTCATCGGCGCGGCCAAAACCAAGCCTTTTGGCTTTCAGGCATTTTATCCAGGGCCAGGGCTGGGCGGACACTGTATTCCCATCGATCCCTTCTATCTCTCCTGGAAGGCAAAGCAGTTCGACTTTCGCACGCGGTTCATCGAGCTGGCCGGCGAGATCAACACGTTTATGCCGTACTTTGTCATCGACCAAACGACCGCCGCTCTCAACAAGCTGCGAAAACCCCTCAATGGCTCGAAAATTCTCGTTCTCGGGCTGGCGTACAAGCGCGACATCGACGATCTGCGCGAGTCGCCTTCGCTGACCATTATCGAGTTGCTGCGTGAGAAGGGCGCGAACGTCGCGTACAACGACCCCTACTTTCCCAAGGTCGGCCATGGCCGTCACTACGACCTCAACATGACCAACACACCGCTGGAAAACCTGGGACAATACGATGCCGTAATGATCGTCACCGACCACTCCGATTATGACTACCGGGCAATTGTCGAGCAGTCGCAACTGGTGGTGGACACGCGAAACGCTACCAAGAACATCGACTCAGCCAAGATTGTCCGCTGCTGAGCGGTTTGTCCAGGTTTGAAGCGGAGAATGCCGAGTTCGGATGCATTTGTTCGCGGGCGAGGCACCCTGGATGGCGCACAGGGTGCGCGTCTTCAAGCCGTTTTCAGAGGGCTTTCTTAAGATTCTGGGGCCGAGACAACACATCACGAAACGTCATGGCGGCACGATTTGCGAGCAGCGTCCTGGCGTCAGTTCATTTGCGATCCCTGCCTCATTGCGTTGCCCTGCAGGTGCCAACGTTGGATTCTCGCCTTCCGGGCCTTTACGGTGGCAGTGTGTCGCCCGGTGTGCCGCCTGTTCAGAATCCCGATTTCGGCCTCTGTCAAATGCGCCCAACTGGCGTGCGTGTGGGGTGTACTGGAACTCGACGCGCACCAGCTGCGCCGCCGTTGCCTCGTCCTACGCTCCCGCGAAAGTCTATAGGAAATACGTTTTGAGGTTGTCGAACACAATGTGGGACACGGCCGCCGCCGCCCCTGCCCTGCGTTCGATCGAAGTGCTTCCCCACCGGGCAGGCAAAGAACTCGCCGGACAAACAACAGAGCACGCGGCAGAATCGTTCTAGCGGAAACCTCTCTGGGCGTTTTTAACAGGGTCCTGTGGAGATGTTTGTAGCACCACAGGTTCCCGCTGTCCCAACCTTCACGCATCCCCATCCTATTCCGCTGATAGCAGGTTATTGCATGCAGGTTGGCTGCGAGAATCAGAAATATGGTCTGACCACATCCCGACTGACAAACCCCAAGTACCAGCGTGGGCCGCGCTGTTTACCGTTTATTCCTTTTCCTCCCCAGGGGGCCATTTGATATAGTTGCTGTCATGCGCAACAGGCAATAGCGATCGCAGGAGAGTGGAAGCGCATGCATTCATTCCCCCGAAAAATGAGCAATTTGTAAGGCTAAGTTGAAGTTGCCTGCGCGAGGTGTTGTGGAAAACCCCACCCAAGTGAGGATAGCGAAGCTTTGTCCAGAAACTGTCTCAGCAGTTCCTCTCAGTGCCGCTGTCTTGGGACTTGAGGTCCCTCTGGATTTTGAGTTCTCCGCGAAATGGTTCGCCGTTTATACGTCCTCGCGCCACGAGAAACGTGTGGGCCAACACTTGAGCAACAGAGAGATCGAGCACTACCTTCCCCTCTACCGAACGCAACGCAAGTGGAGCGACGGATCGAAAGTGACCCTCGACCTCCCACTGTTTCCAGGCTATTTATTCGTCCACATGAAGCCGGCCGAACGGGTGAGGGTACTGGAAGTGCCGGGAGTGCTGGCTATTGTGGGCGGGACCGCCCGCCAGTTGACACCGCTGCCGGATGCCGAAATCGATGCGTTACGCGCAGGTCTTCCGCAGTGCAATGCCGAGCCTCATGCTCTTCCGCAGGTGGGGCAAAGAGCGCGCATATGTTCCGGAGCTCTAGCCGGGATGGTCGGTGTTGTTGTGCGAAAGAAGAACCGCCTGCGCGTGGTTCTCACCCTGGAGCTCATTATGCGGAGCATCGCGGTGGAAGTGAAAGAAAGCGACCTGGAGCCTTTGATCTAAGGGCTCTTCTGGCGGCCCAAGCAAGACTGAAGCCGGGCTGGCGTTGAGGTCGTTCTGGTTTGCGGACGCACCTTCCACTGCCGGTCAGGAATGCCGTCTCTCGTCCTTTCTACTGCTCACCCGGATGTCGCATCTGCGGCCGGGATGTATTTCATCAGATGGATTGGTTGGAGCAGGCCGCGTTGAAAACACTGCACCTGCGCAAGAGAACTGTCTTGCAAATATCCTGGAAGGGGCCATTCGAATGCTAGATGCGACCACTTCGCGCGGGCGCGGCACATCGGAACGGATTCTAGCCAGTGGCGTGGATCTATTCTCACGCTTCGGATACAACGGTGTGAGCACGCGGGACATTGCTTTGGCGGCCAACGTAAACGAGGTCACCATCTACAGGCACTATCCCCGAAAGCGGGACTTGTATGTTGCGGTGCTTGAATCGGAACTCCGGGAGGTGCGGCTCAACGGAGAAATGCTGGCCAATATCGCCGAGGCCGCCAATGCGGGGCTAGCTCTCGGGCGCACATTCGAAATCGTTGTGCAGACCTTGATGCACAGGCCCAAGATGCTGCGCCTTCTGAACTATGGAGTTCTTGAGCTGAATGGCGACTTGGACCCGCTGGTGCGCAGGCATCTGGGCGAACTGATCGACGTGATTGCACGTTATCTGGAGCCCTGGGTTCAGAAGGGCGAACTCCGCTGCACCGACGCAAAGACCGTGATTTTCACTCTGATTTCCATCGTGATTGGCCACAGTTCGCTGAAACGGCTGTTTTTGGGCGAGACGTTGAGCCAGCATTCAATGTATGCCGCTTACGCGGATATTGCGCTCCGCGAACACCCTGTGAGCGGTCAATCTGTTCAAAGTCCAAGTTCCGCTTCGATACTGCCGCACGAAACTGGCGAAGGCTAATTCCTCTCTAACGCAATCCTTGTGATTGAGAGGGCTGTCAAAGACTCCGCTCAGTGGAAACTTACAAGAGCAAGGCTTTCCCACTGAGCTTAGTAATCCCGCAAGGGAAGAGGTTTCAACTGCTCTCACCGCTCGGTTCGCGGCCGTGTCAAGAGGCCGATGTCCGGCGAGAAAGGTAGTTGATCGCGCACGGTTCCGCCAAGTTCACCTTTTGTCAAGACTGAAATACGAATCGAACAAACGGGCGAGATCGGTTTTTCAACTTATGTTAGACCCACCATTGTGTGCCTTCGCAACCTACACAGTTCGCTCTTGGGATTAGCATATGGATTTGGTGTCGTTCTGGTATCGGGTTCGGGAAGCGGCCTGACAAGGATCGATCAACTGGGTTACGAAATTAGCCTCATCTGACTGGCTGACCAAGCCAGGGAGATTTAACTGAGCAACAGGGAACGCAGCATGTACTTCGGCGCGATCGAAGGACGTTTGGAATCCGCCGACAACGAACAACACACAGGGCTCACAGCCCATATGACCATGCCCGCCAGCTTGCAAACCGTTCTCAGCGGCGGATCTTGGGGGATTTGAATGTCCAGCGAAGAGCAGCTGTACATCCCATCCTGAAGCCGCTCGTCTCCGTGCGTGTGCCTTAGATGAGCAAGGCAGTCTGTCGCAAACGGGTACCTATTTCAAAAAGCTCTTAGAGGGTGCACATTGAACAACCAAGAAAGGCTGATTCAGCAAAAAGCCCAGGTTGGAGGAACCGAAACAAGCTTGTTTGGTCCCGCAACCGAGAACACCAACCTCATTAGGAGCATTGTTCGCATCCTGACGAGGCGAAAGCGCTGGATTGTTGGCTCCATTGTGATCTGCGCAATCGCCGCTCATATCGTGAACGTGTCAACCCGCAGAACTTACCAAGCTGCCGCGACCATCGAGTTGAACAGCAGCGAAGGGAACGGACTGAGCGAGCTCCTAGGCCAGCAGGTTCCCGGGGCGAACAACTTAGAGACGGACATCCAGACAGAGACGGCCATTCTGAAAGGGGACTCTCTGGCCCTGGCCGTTATCGAGAAGCTCAACCTTGAGTCCGAAGAGCCTTTTGCCGTTAAACAGCAGAAGGATCCGGAAGCCGGCCTCCCACTCGAAGAAGCTCCAATGAGGAGAACCCGGCTCTTGGCGCAATTCCGCGCACACCTGAAGGTGCAGCCGATTGAGACAACCCGCCTCATTAAAGTCTCCTTCGAAAGTTACAATCCTGCTCTGGCCGCGAGAATTGCAAACGCTATTATCGACAGCTACAAGAGCCAGTACCTGCAGTCTCATTTCACGGCGAGCAGTGAGACCTCGGATTGGCTCACAAAGCAGCTCTCTGAGTTGAAGGCAGACGTCGAAAACTCAGATAAGAAGCTGTACACGTTCGAAGCAGCGTCCGGACTGACAGATTCAGAAGTATCGGGCTTCCAGGGCACTACTGGCGGGGGCGTGGAATCTCACGGCGTCGAGTTTCAAAAGCTCGAGGCGCTCAACAGCGCTCTTACCGAGGCCGAGATCGCACGAATCGAAAAAGAGGCAATCTATCGCCTTGTCAGCCACAGCTCGGAGGATGCCACTCTGCATCTGGGTTCAGATGCATTGTTGCTCGAGAGCAACTCGTCCGTTCTAAATCAAGGAGGTGGGCTGTCGGGCCTTCAGCAATTACAACAGCAAAAGAATCAACTCAAACTTGAAATCGCAGGGGCCATCACAACATATGGCGCAAACAACCGCCATCTCAAGGAACTGCAGACTCAATTACAAGCGGTCGACGATCAGATTCAACATGAGATGCAGGAGATCACCAAGCGCGCCAGCAGCGACTACACTTTTGCGAAGAGCAAGGAAGACCTCATTCGAGCGCGTTTCGTGCAACAGCAGGCTGAGACCGCGAAGCACAACGAGAAAGCCGTTGAACTTGAAGTACTGAGTCAAGAAGCCGCCTCTCGTAAGAAGCTTTATGAGGACCTTTACACCAAGCTGCAAGAAGCAAATATCTCAGCAGGTATCAAGGCAACGAATGTGACGGTGGTTGACCCAGCGCGCACGCAGCCATCTCCAGTTCGGCCCAAGCGATCGACAAACCTCACTTTGGGGTTTCTTGGCGGACTCCTGCTGGGACTTGGGGTGGCCATCCTAATCGACAACCTAGACCGCACGGTTGTCAGTCCAATGGAGATCGAGGAGCTTACCGGCTGGCCGGTCATTGGGATCATTCCTGAGTTTGACCAGGGGAAAAGAGGCTACGGCTATGGCTACGGCGCCAGTCGAGCATACGGAGCTATCCTGCGCAGAGACGAGAAGCAGACAACGGATCCAGCTGGAGCGCAAAATACAGCTTGGATACTCCAGCACCCGGATTCAATTGCCGCTGAGGCATTTCGAGCGCTGAGAACAGCAATTCTTCTGTCTCATTATGGGGCTGCACCGCGCGTCATCCTGGTCACGAGCTGCGCACCAAGCGAAGGAAAGACAACGGTTACGACTAATCTGGCTATCAGCCTGGCACAGTTCAAGAAGAAAGTGCTCCTGATAGAAGCCGATATGCGGCGTCCATCGATGAAACAATTCTTCTCCGCGCCCGTTATTGGGGGCCTGAGCAGTGTTCTGACCGGGTCCGTGCCCTTTGATGAGGCGGTGCAGCGTGGTGCCCTGATCGAGAACCTTGACGTGCTTCGAGCAGGACCTAGACCTCCCTTACCCTCAGAACTCCTAGGATCCCCGGCGTTTGATGAGCTTTTGGAAAGATTGCGCGCGGCTTATGACTTTGTCGTTATCGATAGTCCGCCGGCACTTCTCTTGACAGATGCGCTCTCGATTGCCTCGAAGACGGATGCCGCGATATGGGTTGCACGTGCCGGCGTGGTGACGAGGCCTCAGCTGCTTAGGGCCGTTCAGTTGGTTGAAAGGAATGCGGTACCTTTTACCGGCTTTGTGATTAACGCATTAAGAGATACGGGCGATCCGTATGGATATGGATATGGGTATAGTTACAAGAGCTACAGCCCATACGCAGAGGAGACGTCAGATGGCCAATGAACTGTCGCTAAGGTCCTTGGCGGTTATTGCCCTCTTCTTGGCTGCGACTAGCGCCGCGAGAGGACAAGTCAACATCCACCAAACGAGTCAAGGACCATCTTCTAGTGCCCGGGCAGCTGTGCCCGCGGCAGGTGCGGCACGTCAGGGACAGGTCGGCACGGTGCCGACTGACTTTGAAAAACTGATCATCGCGCCTGGATTTTTGCTGGGATTGGAAGTCGAAGAAGACTCTGACTTCGATGGTTCCTTTCGCGTAGATGAAGAAGGAAATATCGACGTGCCACACTGCGGTACCGTCCACGTGGCCGGCGCAACGATCAACCAAGCACGCCTGCGCGTCAGACAAAAGCTGCTTGATGAGCAGCAGCTGAAAGATCCACAAGTGCTGCTGTCAGTGATCGAGTATTCAACCGCCGGAGTTACCGTTCTTGGAGAGGTTGTATCTCCAGGGAAGTACTCCTTGATTGCACCACATCGGCTTGTCGATGTGCTCGCGCTTGCTGGCGGTCCGAACGCGCTGGCGGGGAATGAGGTTCAGATTACTAGCTCCGGTCCGGGCTCCTCGCGGTCTTTGATTCGGTATTCGAAGATGACAGATCCAAGAGATGTGGAGAACGTCCTGATCAATCCAGGAGACACGATCTTGGTTAAGCGCGCAGGAGTGATCTTCGTACTTGGGGCTGTAACGAGGCCGGGCGGATTCGTCATGCAGGAAGATGGGGAGCTAACCTTGCTCCAAGCCGTTTCACTCGCGTGGGGAACTACAGCTGTTGCATCAACAGGAAAAGTCTACTTACTGCGGCGCAATGAAGACGGAACAAGAGTACAGATCTCGTTGCCCTACAAGGAAATAGTGCACGGCAAGCGCGGTGATGTGTCGCTGCGCGCGAGCGACATTCTTTATGTTCCAACGAGCGGAATCAAGGCTGCCGTCGTGGACTCGCAAGCGATCCTGTCGTCTGCAGCAACATCGGCAATCTATCGGGCGATGGACTAGCACCGTCTGTCTTAATCATATTCAACGAAGGGCCTCCACGGTCTGACCTGCAAGCACAAGGTAGAGCCGATATTATGACGTCTGCAAGAATCGCTAATGAAGAGACAACGCCAGAACCCTCCGGGGTTGCCATAAACTCCATGTCCGTGACCCTAATTAGACCCAGCAAGGGCTGGGTGTCCCTAAAGCTTGCAGAACTGTGGGAATATAGAGAGCTTGTGTATTTTCTTACTTGGCGCGAAGTCAAAGTAAGATATAAGCAAACTGCGATGGGCGCTGCGTGGGCAATCATCCAACCGCTGTTCACAATGCTTGTCTTCAGTCTCTTCTTCGGAAGACTCGCGAAGATTCCCTCGGACGGGATACCGTATCCCCTCTTCTCTCTTTCCGGCTTGATCCCCTGGACGTTCTTTGCCAACGGACTCACCCTGTCATCAAATAGCCTGGTTACGAATTCAAATCTCGTTGCGAAAGTGTTTTTTCCGCGGCTTGCAATTCCGATCTCGGCCGTAGCCGCGGGGCTGGTCGATCTAGCTATTTCGTTTTTACTGCTAGTTGGCATGATGGCCTTCTATCATTGCACGTTGTCCTATCGCTTTATCTATCTGCCCCTGTTCATTTTGCTTGCAGTGGTTACTTCGCTCGGCGTGGGCTTCTGGCTTTCGGCACTCAATGTGGAGTATCGAGATGTTCGCTATACGGTGCCATTTCTTACTCAGTTTTGGATGTTTGCGACTCCCATCGCGTACCCCTCGAGCTTGCTCCAGAGTAAGTGGCGGATCCTGTATGGCTTAAATCCGATGGTCGGTGTCACCGAAGGAGTCCGTTGGGCGCTGTTGGGAGTTCACACGGCTCCGGGGCCCATGATCGCCGCGTCATCCGCCGCGTCTCTCTTAATCCTGGTGGGCGGGGCCTTCTATTTTCGGCGAATGGAGAAGACCTTTGCCGATGTGGTGTGATTGAGTTTTTTGCGCGATGCGGCTTCTTGGGGCGGAATCGAGACGAAGGCGGACATGATGAGCGACATAGCTATACGAGTTGATAATATCGGGAAGAGGTATCATATCGGTGCTCTGCAACAGGGCGGAGGGCGTTTTAGATATAGATCGTTGCGGGATGTAATCGCTCACTCCGCTGGGACGCCCTTTCGAGCGATGCGCTCGCTCGTCTCAGGCGGCGGTGACCGAAAGGGGAACGAAGAGACGATCTTCTGGGCGCTGAAGGAGGTCTCATTTAACGTAAAACGCGGCGAGATTGTGGGTGTCATTGGACGAAATGGCGCTGGCAAGAGCACCCTACTAAAACTGCTTTCTCGCATCACGGAGCCAACCTGCGGATTCGCCGAGATCTACGGGCGAGTGGGGGCACTTCTGGAAGTTGGAACAGGGTTTCACCCCGAGCTTACGGGCCGTGAGAACATCTACCTAAACGGTGCGATTCTTGGGATGAAACGCGCCGAGATTGCAAGTCGGTTTGACGAGATTGTAGCCTTCGCCGAGGTTGAGAAGTTCATTGATACCCCCGTCAAGCATTACTCCAGCGGCATGTACTTGCGTTTGGCATTTGCAATAGCAGCTCATCTTGAGCCAGAAATCCTGATCGTGGATGAGGTGCTCGCAGTCGGTGATGCGGAGTTTCAAAAGAAATGCTTGGGGAAAATGCAGCAGATATCCGCTGGCGAGGGGCGGACTGTCCTATTCGTAAGCCACAACCTTGCGGCGGTTCGGCAGTTATGTACCAGGGGGGTACTGCTTCATGCAGGCCAGGTCGCGATGACCGGCACCGCAAATGAGGTATCTGATCGATATGTACATTCGATGCTCGCAACAAGAGCTGACCGATTCAAAAGGGACAGTACGGGGTATACTGACGTGCGTGCCGTGAATGAAGAAGGAAGACCCACTAGCTCCTTCACCTTTGGGGAACCAGCATTCATCGAACTAGATCTGAGAGTGAACTCGGGCTCAGATGTTCAATGTGGATTTACGATCTACAACCAGCTCGATGTCCCTCTACTTCTCTGCGCCTCCGAATATGGAGGTGTTCGCCTCGACCACGGCGACCATCGGTTCCGTGTATGTCTTCCCTACGAAATGCTGCGACCAGGATCTTATAGGATCGAAGGAGCGGTGTGGGACAAGGAAAGTGTCTTTCATCAAGATAATTTTCTGTGCTCCTTTCTTGTCGTCGCCGACCGCCTAAACGAAATGCATGGAAGAAGCTCGGAGGCGTTGTTCGTTTCGCGGGAGCCATGGGCTAAGCTGTAATCCCGGAAAGTGGATTTGCCTCGGGAATTGCCGACTGAGATGCTCGCCTTGGCAAAGTTGCTTCTCTGCCTGCTAGGTTCTTAATCAGTGAAGGCGCGAAACTCGCCTTTCTTCAAAGCTAGCAACCATAGGGCTGCAGTATTTGTGCTCACCGCGTCTCCTGCGACTGTGAACATTCGCCGTTTGGTTACTACAGCTCTCCCTGCGATCGCTAGAGTAAGCCCAGATGCCGGTTGGGGCTAGAGTCGGGAGGTTATCAGGGGTTAGGCGGACATGCGACGAATTCGACAATATCGGGCTGCGGCGATTCGGCTTGCGCGCAATGGGAAGCTATGGCTGATGAGTCTCATCGAGTCCGCGAAGCTGGCCATTGTTCATCAATCGACGCGGCCAATGGCAAAGAGGGTGGGAGAACGGCTGGTCGAGCGTCGGCGCTATGTGTTTGGCATCCCGGTTAAAAAGGAGTGCGTCAAGCGAGATAAGTTCAAGATCGCACTTCTCGTAGACGAGTATTTTGGAGGCTGGGAAACTCCAATTGGCGGGTATGGCGCAATCGCACGCAATTACTTCTGTAAGTACATCCCGGGAGAGCGATTTCAGGTCGATGTGATTCTGGGACCGGCTCATTGCACGAAAACCCAATTGAGGATCATCGATGGCGTGAGACTTTGCCGGTTGCCTCGGTCGCGCCATTTGCGCCAAAGATGGTTGGATGAAGAGGGTTATGATCTATTTGTTTCTATAGAAATGACTTCACCCTCATTTGCTGTCATTGGCAATTATAGATGCGATACTCCTCTCCTTTACTGGGTCCAGGACCCTCGGGATCTCGAACAATACCAACCCCGATTGGCGACCGTAAGCCGCCTAAAAGACGACGATTGGTCCTATTTGCAGGATGTTGCCCGGTGGATGAAGTCGATCATGCGGCGCGATAGGCTTCGGTTCATTTCTCAGGGCGAGTCTCTTTCAGACATTGCGCGGAGGTTATACAAGATTCCTACTGGCATTCCGATCCAAGAGTTGGTGAACCCGATCGACTTTGATCCGAGATACCGCTTGAACGAACCGCCTAAGGAGAACAAGATAATCTTTCTCGGCAGAATAGCAGCTCAAAAGAGGGTGTGGAGTTTTTGCGAAATCGCAAAGGCTCTACCTCAATACGAGTTCTATGTTCTTGGGGAGACACACCCTCTTCGAAGTGAAGCAGCGAACGCCTTGAGCCTAGAGGCATATCGCAATCTCGACGGGAGCTCAAAGGTAAAGAACTTGCATTTCGTGGGTCACGTGGACGGGACCGCGAAGGCGAATCATATAAAGACCGCCAAACTCCTATTGAACACCTCGATCTGGGAGGGAATACCGGTGTCTTGGTTAGAAGCCCTTTCGTTCGGAACCCTCATCGTGTCCTCGTTCGATCGCGATAACATAACCTCGCGTTTTGGAACGTATATTGGTGAGGTTTTGGGCGATGGAGTGACGCACGCAGACACGGGACGTTTTGCCGTGGCTATTGAGCATTGGATGACGCATGACGAGGAGCGAGAGCGTGTGGCACAGGCAGCCATAGAGTTCGTACGCACCCGCCATTCGGTCAGTGCATTCGTAAGAGATATGCGTAATACTATTCTGGACGCAACACACTAGATGAAGAGGTGGAGGAAGACCATAGTTAGGAAGCCTCGGCGTTGGGTCCAGAGGAAAGCGGAGGTTGGATCTGGAGGCTGCCAAGCAGGCGTACTCATAATTGGGAAGGGGAAACCTCTCGCAGTGTTAAGAGCATCGCGCCGGGTCACTAAGTATAAATGAGAATAGTTCGGCATATCTGCTTTGTCTCCCAGGAATATCCGCCAGAGACCGGCTGGGGAGGGATTGGCGCCTATACTTACGAAATGGCGCACGGGCTCGCACGGGCGGGTTATAAAGTCACCGTAATATGCCGGTCCAACGGTACAGAGTCTGTACAAACATCGGGAGGTGTTACCGTACACAGGATTCGGCCAGCTAACTGGCTTGAGAGGACAAGGCTTGTTTGGAGACTAGCGGGATTCTGGCCCGGGTTTGCGTGGGCAGCAATGCGCAAGTTCCGCAAGGTAAATAGGGAAGACAAGGTCGATCTGGTCGAGGCAGCGGAGAGTGGGGCGGATAGCTTCTTCATATCAATGCTTCTGAATCGTCCTGCAGTGATCGTACGGTTGCACACGGCGTATATTTTCGCGAAGAGGCTGAACAAAGCAAAGCCGGGGATTTCAGATGGATTCAAATACTGGCTTGAGAAGCGGTCGATATTATGGGCAGAGCAGATAACATCGCCGAGCCAGGCGATGGTCGATCTTACAAAGACATGGATTCCACTAGCTGGCCACCCCGTCGCTGTGGTTCCGAATCCGATTGATGCGAATGCCTTTGCTCCAGATGGGACAAGCAGGAAAACAGAAGTATTGATCGTGGGACGCTTGGAGCGCAGAAAACTCGGGCGCTTACCGGAGGCGATCCCGAAAGTTCTTGCTCGGTGCCCGGGCCTTAGATTTCGGTTCGTCGGTCACGAGGTGCCTGACGTTACCGGGATTCCCTGGGCGGAGCAGTTATGCAAGTGGGTAACCCCGAGCCAGCGTCGTTTGCTCGTGTTTGAGCACGTTCCACGTGAAGCTTTGGTAGCGCGGTACCGGGAAGCGGCTGTCGCAGTGATGGCCTCTGACTGGGAGAACTTCCCGTACGCGCTTCTTGAAGCGATGGCTTGTGGCACTCCCGTGGTTGCAACAAATACGGGGGGCGTGCCGGAGTTAGTGAGCGAGGGTGTTAGCGGAGTATTGGTTGCTCCAGATGATGCGGATGCTCTGGCTGATGCAATCTGTGGTGTGGTGGGTAACGCAAGAGTGATGGGAGAGATGGGGGCAAATGCCCGAATCCTGGTGGAGAAGCGCTTCTCCTTAGAGAAAGTGATTCCGCAAATGCAGTCTGTCTACGAGAGCGCTTGTAATTGTAGGTGAGACTGGAGAAATCGCGGAGAGAATGGTGTTGCTTCGTCCCTTTTTGTGCTAGGTACCCGACCTACTGCGAGTGATCACTTATAGGAGTCGTGTCATGAATTGGCTGAGGTTGAGAGCCCCCGATAGAGATCCGTAAACCGCTCGCCTTCAGGCGACGGATGGTACTAGGTGTGTGGGGATCGAGGACTGCAAGCGTGGCAGGCACAGAGTGTGGACTGAAAGTACTACCTTGTGTGGACGACGAAGTACCGGTATTCGGTTGTTGCGGGGGATGCCGGTGAGCGGTGTCGCGAGTTTCTTCGCGAAATTGCTCGCACCTAAGCGACGGAGATCTACTCCGGATCGATCAATTCGGATCATGTTCACATGCTGATCGGCATCCCGCCCGAGATATCGGTGTCGCGGGCGGTGCAATACCTGAAAGGGAAGAGTTCGCACAAGCTGCTAAGCGAATTCGCAGGGCCTCGTAAACCGTATTGGGGCCAGCAACTGTGGGGGTGGGGCTATTGGGTGGCGGCGAGCGGCAATGTGACCGATGAAGTCTGGAAACAGGATATCGACGAACAAAAGCCCTCGGAGCCAGACAATGACTTCAAGGTGGTGTAATCGGCCGCACGGCCGATCAATCCGGCTTTCATGCGAAACCGAAGCCACCGCTTGTTAGGCGGTGGATCATTCATCCTGCAGATGCGGCCGTCGGAACGCATCGTTGCATGGTGGGAGATGCACCCCAAGACTTCCAGACGCCTGAGTGGTCCATAGAATTCAATAGGAAGTCAACCATACCAATCAGCCTTGAGGGAGACGCCGCGAATGCGGATTCTGCTAGTAACTGCACGCTATTTGCCATACAGCGGCGGTCTCGAAACGGTGGTTGCAAACCTGGCGAGAGAGTTGAAACAAAGAGGCCATTCGGTTCGCATCGTAACGAACAGGATCCCACGCGGGTTGAAATCAAAGGAAGTGATCCACGGAGTCGACGTACACCGCCTGCCGTTCATCTTACCGAGTCTCGCTTTCATCCGCGAAAAGCGCGTGATGCTGTTTCTGTTGGCGCCACTGGTGAGCATCATGGCTCTGCTAGCACTGTATCGGCTGGTGAGGGCATTCAAACCGGATGTCATCAATCTCCATTACGTAGGAGCGCAGGCTATATTCGTTCTTGCGATTGGATGGATTACCCGAGTTCCTAATGTCGTTTCGTTGCACGGCGGCGATGTGGACGGCGAACCCTACCAAAGCAGTTTCAAGCGGTGGCGATTTGCCAAGGTACTGATGAGGGCCCACGCGATTACCGCATGCTCGAAATGGCTCGCAAACAAAGCACTTGACCTATATCCCGCTGGGGCATCCAAGATCAGAGTGATATACAACGGCGTGAATCTCGACCTGTTTCGTAGCGCCGAGCCACACAGGCACGACAGGCCCTATATTGCGGCGATTGGACAATTGGTTCCCCACAAGGGCTTTGATCTTCTGATCGATGCGTTCTCTATCGCCTCCCCTGGTATTACCGGCGTGCACCTGCTGATTGCGGGGGATGGTGAAATGCGCCAAGCGCTAGAGGGGCAGGTCGAGCGTCTCGGACTGGCAAATTCAGTTCACTTCTTGGGCGCTTGTTCGGAGCAGAAGGTCGCCAGTGTCATCAGGGGCTGTGAGTTTGTAGCAATGCCGTCACGCCGCGAGCCATTTGGCATTGTCGCACTCGAAGCGATGGCTGCCGGCAAATCGGTTTTGGTAGGCCCAGTCGGCGGATTAGAGGAGTTTGCAGCTTCCCTTCCGAATCGTGTGGTTCCGCTGGTCGTCACGGAATGGGCTCAGGCCGTGATGGAATTATTGTGCGCCAGGAAGAATGCGGCAGATAATGCAGTCGCGGTGAAGGACCTAAGGGAATTCTCCTGGGATCGAGTCTGCCTAAACTATATTGAGGTATATAGGTGCGCAATTGACTCAGTATCTCCATGATAGCAACAAGGCACGTCCCCGAATGAAAAGGGTGCAAGGAATGCGGAGAGGCGAAGGTAGTTGATAGCGTGGCATGGCGATGTCGAGGACAACCTCAGATTGACATGTCTGCTACGGGGTGAGTCGGATCAAGAGCATATCTGTGATGCAGTGTGCTTGTGAATGGGGGAGAAGCGGCATTGGATTGCAGGCGAGAGATTCGAAGAGTCGCGTTCATTCATCCGTTTCAGCTCGTGATGCGGCGAGGTATTGAGGCTTACATATGGGAGCTAACTTCAGCTTTTGCCCGAAGGGGCATATACACGGAGATAATTACATGGGATGGACCAGTCATTCCTCCTGCGACGCTCGACAGTCGTGTTGTGATCCGAAGGGCCGTGTCATCTAGGTACTTCCAGAGCGCGGTCGCCACGCCATTTCTCCTCTACTTTATGTTCCGTGGCAAGTTCGATCATGTGTTTGTGAACTTTGCAGGATATGGAGAAGGCACCGTTCTGCGGGCTCTAGAGAAGATTAGGCCTTTACCCTTTAGCGTTGTGCTTCACTACCCACCGGCGCTTGTGCCGCATCGATATGCCGAGTTTGAGCACTGGTCTCTGCAGAGAGACGCGGCGAACATTATCGCGGTGAGTCAACATGTTGCCTTGCAGGCTGAAAAACGCTTTGCCCGCAAGTGCACGGTGATTGGCCATGGAGTTGATAGCATGCGCTTCCGACCAAGTCTGGAGGCCCGCCAACTCATCCGTGCTCGGCTCGGCATTCCTGATACTAGTCCAGTTCTGATTACCACTGCGGCGCTGGAAGAGCGGAAAGGAATTCAGTGGGTCTTGCGAGCTCTTCCGCACCTCAGCGAGGGCTTCCCGGACGTCAAATATCTGGTGCTGGGCGATGGTTCGTTTAAAGCTGAACTATATCGCCTAAGCCAAGAGTTGGGAGTCACTGCGCGGGTGATGTTCCTCGGGGCGGTAGACGACGTGGCAAGTTATCTTGCGGCTGCCGATATAGGGCTGCTGCTTTCGCGCGGTGAGGCATCTCCGGTTACTCTACTCGAATATGCGGCATCTGGATTGCCCGTCATCACGTCCCAGCAACCGCCATTCGATGAGCTTGTTCATCCGGAGTGGGGCCGATGCCTAGACGAGGAAGACGCGTTGGCTGTTTGTCATGAAATCGCGAATTTGATCCTGAATCCGAACGCGCGCGATTCGATGGGGCAGAACGGCCGCCGGTATGTGCAGCAACATCACACCTGGGAAGCGGTTGCGGGCGAGTACCTCGCTCTTGTGGGTTGATGCGCCTCCCATATTTGCACGATGTACACGAATTCGAAACCCCCAAAGATAGTGGCGCGATGAATCCTCATACGGAATCCTGGATGTTTAGTACCTTGGACGCGGCCCTTTGCGCCCACACAGTTATCCTGATGTATCACAGCATCGGAGACAATCCGGTGGATCCACATTCCCTTCATCCAGATATCTTCGCGAGGCAGATGGAAGAACTCAGCAGGCGGCGGGTCCGGGTAGTGGGTTTGCTGGATGCGCTTAATGAGATGAGGCAGTGGAGAAAAGGGTTGCGGATCGTAATTACGTTCGACGACGCGTACTCCGATTTTCTGACGAACGCGGCGCCTGTGCTCAAGGAATATGGCTATCCTGCCACGGTCTTCGCTCCGACAGGCCTCTTAGGGGGCAATGCTGCCTGGGATAGTTACGATAAGGGTAAGGTGCTGATGACATGGTCAGAGTTGGCGGAACTTCAACACATGGGATTCAGTGTTGGTGGGCACACCGTTTCCCATGCACGCCTTACAGAATGCTCGGAATCGGAACTAGAACGCGAGCTACGCGACTCGCTGCTGCAACTTAAGGAGCATCTGGACGGATCGATCCCCGTTTTGTCTTACCCCGGCGGCTATTTTGGGCACCGGGAGAGCCTAGCCGCGCGCAAAGCTGGGTACATGGCGGCGGTCGGCGTTGGGAGTCGGGTGGCAAACTATCCGTGGACCAACCTTTATGCGCTAAGAAGACGAAGGTGGTTGTAATGAAACTCTCGGTACTGATTGCAACCTACAACCGCGATATGCTGCTCCGCAAGGCTCTTGCTGCCTTGGTCGACCGGTCGAATATGAAGGCAGATGAAATTGTAATCGTGAATGGCGGAGACGACCGTGCAGATTCTGTCGTGCGAGAGTTTCAGGCCCGAACGGAGACTGCGATTCGGTTGATCCGCACGGTCAATAAGAACTTAGCGTGTAGTAGAAACATTGGTCTTCGTGCGTGTAGCGGCGACATCATTGCGATGACCGACGATGATGGCGAAGTGGGTAGCGAGTGGGTCGCGCAGATGAAGGAGCAACACGCGCGTCATCCCGAGGCAGGTGCGGTTGGCGGCGCGGTACTTGGCTCTTCAAGCCACAATAACTTCCTCAGCCGTATATGCGACATCGTCACGTTTTCCTCGCCGAGCTCGCCATGCTACGTGCGTACGCTTCCTGGCGTCAATATTTCCTACAAGAGGGAAGTCGTGGAAGCGGTTGGCCTACAAGACGAAGCGTTGTTCCGCGGGGAAGATGTTGATTACAACTGGCGAGTAAAGCAGCTAGGGTATGAAATTTTCTATCATCCGGAGATTGTGGTAATTCACCATCATCGCCCGACGCTCAGTGGATTTCTAAGACAGCATCACCACTACGGCCGCGCATATGTCATAGTCCGAAGAAAATGGCCTGCTATGTATTGTGTGTACCCACACCGTATACGGACCTTTCGAGATATATTGAAACTAGGCTATTTCTTTGCCGCAATCGTGGTGGAGCCTCTGCGATTTTGCAGCAAGCTGGAGCGTTGGTTCGATAAAGGTAAGGCGTTTCCGCTCCTAGTCGTCTGCCAGTGTGCATGGAGAGGCGGCATGTTGCTTCAATTCTGGAAAACACACGGGGAGAGAAGAGGGAAATGCTAGAGTACCTAGACATAACCAGGCTTGTAATCATAGCTGCAGCAGGGATCGTGGTCATGTTGCTGCTAACGGGCGGACAACGAGGACGCTGGCTGTTGTTCTGTGTTGCTGTTGCAAGCACCGGTGTGGGGTACCGATCCATCCATCTGGGCCAGTGGTCGCTGCTCGTACCCGTGGAAGTGATTCTCTGGCTGCTATGGGGGAGCACACTGCTTTCCCCGATCCGGACCCATACACCCCTAACAATGTACTTGCTCGTCATATGGGCGATTCTGCGCGCATCATGGAGTATGTTTACAACTTCAAATTGGGACTCACCACTCGCGTGGACTCTTCCTCTAATTGTGTGCATCCCGGCGTTTCAGGTTACCGCTATCTTTGTCAAAGGCCTGGGAGAAGCGCGTACGGTTCTGAAGATTGTTGCGTGGGTTTCGTTTGTGGTGGCGCTCCTGGGGATACTAGAGTACTTGTTCCCTTCGGTGGAAAGTCGCTTTCCGCAGCTCTTTGGAAGCACGGCCGGGGTAACTCAGGAGGGATTTAGGCGCGCCGCATTCAGCTTCTTTGGCTATACTGCAGCTCCTATCATCGCCTGGGGAACGGTAATTACATACAATTTCCTTTTCTACGTGCGCGGCACGCTAACGAGAATCGCAATGGCGGGAATCCTATTTGTCGATCTCTACGCGATCGTGATTTCCGGGCAACGATCTACGTGGTTCGCTCTTGCGGCCGCTTTGGTCGTTATCGGCGTGAAGCACCGGGCGCGTGGTCAACTTGTAAATGTGCTTATCGCATCAGGCTTAGCAGTCTACGGATCGTTTATGTTTGTCCGGGCCATGACGGTTATCTCGCTAATCCAGACTGGCAAGACCAGCGACACAAGCAACCTTTCGCGAATAAGCCTGTGGGAATTTGGATGGTCCCAGCTGATTCAGAACCCGGTCTTTGGCGCCGGCTATGGACTAAAGCTAGCGCACAACGGGGTGCTTGAGGTCGGAAAGGCTCTGGGGGCAATTCCGGCTTTTATCATGATCATTCTCCTGGTCCAGATATTGTGGAAAGTTGCGCTGCCACTCTTTGCTGAGCGGTCAATCATTGCACCTGACATATATTGGTCGGTGCTTGGAATCACGATCGTTGTCTACATGCAAGTCCTTGTGGAGACAGTGTTAGCGACGCCGGCGTTTGCCGCGGCCCACTGGCTAATGTTAGCCATGGCGTGGCATCTTCCGGCAATTCTCAATGTGAGGCTGCAAAGTCAATACGAAGTGAGGGCGATTAGGCTCAGGCAGCGTCTAAAGGAGATGTTTCAGCCGCAGCGGGTTGATTTCTCAAGTTGAAACCTAGTCGAACGTGAGCTGCGACCGGCGCCACATGTCGCGCCCGAGATTGCGATCTGCAACTGAAGCCATCGTAACCGAGGGATGGCGCAGTTCTGTCCCAGGTCCAGCCAGTAAGAGTGACCGTAAACAGCGTCAGTACCCTTGTGAACGAAGCAGGCGCGGCTATCCAAAAGGCGCACGAATAGCACCGATATCAGCAAACAAAGGCACGAGCTATGGCATCGATAACCGCACTGCTTCCTACGTTCAATTGTGCAGCTACAGTGCGCAACACGCTAGAGTCAGTTAAATGGGCTGATCGGATCTTGGTAGTGGATTCGTTCAGCACCGATGACACTGTCGCGATATGCCGGGAGTACACTCCATGGATCGTCCAGCATGAATACGTGAATTCAGCTGCACAGAAGAACTGGGCGATGGAACAGATCGAGACTGAATGGACCTTGCAAATTGACTCCGACGAAGTTGTCGAGACGTCTTTGAGGGACGAGATCCAAAGGGCTGTAATCGAGTACCCAGATGCTGACGGCTTTAGAGTCAGGATCAAGAACCTCGTTTGGGGAAAGTGGGTGCGCAACTGCAAGCTATATCCATGCGCGCAGGTTAGATTCTTCCGTTCGGGAAAGGGGCGGTGGTCGAGCCGGGAAGTGCATGCCCGGCTCTGTGGCCTAGCGAAAATTGTCAATCTCTCTCATCATATTATTCACTCAGACCTTGAGGATGTCAGCAACGAACTACAACAGTTCTCGCGCCAGGTTGTGGTATGGGAGTCAAACGAGTTGTGGAAGAATGGGCGCCGCTGGCGTTGGAGCGATGTTACCTTGCGCCCGCTCGCGATCTTCTTGATCTATTATTTTCGAGAAGGGGGCTATAGAGAAGGATTTCGGGGGTTTTATCTATCTGTTTATAAATCCATGTATAGTTTCTTTACCTATGCTCGGCTTTACGAACTGGAAATTAAGAGGGGTGTAAAGCAGTCGTGATAGCTCAGAAGCCAATCCGGATTGCATTTGTGGATCAGTGTGCAGAGCTAGGGGGCGCCGAACTCCTCCTGCTGCGACTCCTGAAAGCGCTACCTGCGGAGATGATACACCCAGTTGTTATTGTAGGTGGAGATGGGCCGTTCACCCAACGCTGCCGCGCAATGAAGCTGGAAACTATCGTACTAACGATGGAATTTCGCTCATTTAGCAAAGTGCGCGGGGGGAAAAAGATTATCAGGCTTGGTTCCATCCCGGCCAATGTGAGCTCGGTGATCCGGTGGGCAATCGATATCGGGAGAATCCTACGCAGTGAGAAGATAGATATTCTACACACGAACTCGGCTGTCGCCCACATTGCAGGGGGCTGTGCCGCACGGTTGGCCGGATCGCGATGCGTGTGGCATATGCACGATCTTATCGAGTCCAAAAGGGCGTATGGCGCTTTTGGGGCGTTGTGGCGGTTCGCGGCATGGGCTTTAGCAGATAGTGTTGTGGGCGTGTCGAAGGCGGTTACCCAAAAGATCGCGCCTCACCGTGACTGTAGGACGATCTACGCAGGCTATCAGGATAGTGCGATCCCCAGTGAAGGGAAGTTGACTCTCGGGATCCCGGAAGATGCAAAGAGTGTTGGTTTTTTTGGGCGAATCGCATTCGTCAAGGGAATCGATATTCTCGCGCAGGCGGCAGGCGTGGTTGTCAAGAGAGATCCAAGCGTTCACTTTGTAATTGTCGGGTCGCGGGGCGATGTAAATGATGAGTGGAATGTCGAGGTTGAGAGGATTCTGAAGAGTAACTGCGTACAGGACCACTGGCATTGGCTGGGCTTTCGGGAGGACGCATGCTCTCTTATGCATGGAGTGGATATCGTCGTACTGCCTTCGCGGCGTGAGGCGTTCCCATTAGTTCTGTTGGAAGCAGCCATGGCCGAAAGGGCGGTTGTAGCAAGTAATGTGGGTGGCGTCCCTGAGGCTGTTATTGACGGTGAGACGGGAGTTCTTGTTCCGCCGGAGAGTCAGGTGGCGCTAGGGGACGCGATCCTGGACATATTGTCCAGGCCTGCTAAGGCGACGGAAATGGGCCGCAAGGCGCGCGAGCGTATAGAGCGTAATTTTCCGCCCGAGGAATTCCGAGACAGGTTTTTGGCGCTTTATGCAAGCTTGGGTGCGCGTTCAACGTCTACCAAGATGTACGAGGGCCGCGAATAGGCGCGCAGGGAACTGGAGAGAGAGGTCCACCATCCGTCACCGGGGTAAACTGATGTGCACGCAGAACGAGATCGTCGAGCCACGAGTGCAGATGGCTCAGCTGGAAGATCCCAGGGCACAGGGCACGGCTCGATGGAGTTGCGTTTTGACGCGCTGAGGAACTGCAAGTGAGTCTGCTGTCGATGCCATCGCGCCATGTCGTTGTTGGCGTGCACGAGCGAGCAAATCGCTAGCAAGATACGGAAGCGAAAATGAAGAGAATCTTTAGTCCGTTTGTTATCATCGCGGCATTGACGCTGTGCGAGTTTCTTGTGGTGTGTGGTTCGTCGGTGCATCCGAAGCCGTTTAGCGATGGGTATTTTCATTCGGAGGCAAAGGCGATTGCCGAGGCGATCCACCATCTGAATCTGAACGAAGTCAGGCCATTTGAGCACGCGCCTGGACCAACAATATACTATGCAATCCCCTATTGCTTCCTTCCAGCGAATTCGCCGGAGACCCACTATTGGTATGTTGCGGTCGGGTGGAATGCGGCTTGGTTCTTAGTGGCGCTGTTCTTGCTGTATAGGGCCGCCAGATTGATATCAACGCGCTACGCATTTGCATGCCCTCTATTAACATTGTTATCGCCCCTTGGAGTCTATTATTCGTGCGGCGTTGCCGCTGAAACGCCGGCGTTTGTAGGCTGCTCTCTCTTTGCTTACGGAGTAACTAAGCTCTTGACTGGGAATACACGACCTTCAGTGCTTGGTCCGGTATTTTGGGGCCTGACGATCATGGGTATAATGCGGCCGAATGCAATCGTATCGTCAATCATTGTATGTCTTGTGGCAGCAATACTATGGGCCAGGGCTTTCGCCAAGAAGGACGGAGCGCGCCTGGTAACGATATCTGCTCTCCTTTCAATTATGCTGACTGCCGGAGCGACAATCGCCGCGCGCAGCTGGGATAGAGGTTCCGGAGCAGAGGAAAAGCAGGATTTCCTAGCGCAAGTTCTATTTCAAGGGGTCTACCAGTTTCGAACAGAGCATTGGGACTGGCGGCACTGGAACGAAGCTAGTCGGCCGGATTCAACAGATTTTCAGGATTCAGATCGAGAGAATACAGCGCTTCACCGGCAATCCGAGCAAGCGAATGTCGCTCTATCGGAACTGCGTTACCGTCTAGTTGGGAACTACATCCGGGAACATCCATACCAATGGCTCACAGCGTGCGGCGTCCGAGTAATTGCATCTCAGATATTCATCGTCAATTCGGTCGAAAAGAGTAGTTTTCGCGTGCTCTTCCTGAGCGGGACAGCCGCGTATTGCCTGATCCATGTAATCATCAACGCCACGCAAATTCTGATGATCATCGCTCTCGGGTATTTGACTCTCAAAGTCAAAGGTATGCGCATGTGGGGCCTTCTTCTGGTTGGGCCATGGCTTGGCCTGGTGGTATTCGTGGCGCTGACATATTGCGAGCCGCGCTACACAATGCCTGGGCAGCCCGTTCTGGCGATGGCGGCTTTTCTTGCCCTGATGCACATAAGGGAACCTAGAGCGCGAGTGGAGAGTTGAGAAATGGAATCGCAGAGTAGGCGTTGGGATAATGCGTCAACTTCCTGGATCAGCTTTACAAACATCTTAGGGATGGAGGGCTGGCAAGGTTGGGCAATCAGTCGGCGTTTAAATCTTAATGGGTCTATGTTGGGAGCGAGCGCCAGAAGCTAAAGGTAGCTAAGCCGAGGGAAAGAGAACTATGCAAAATGCCTGTGTGGCACCAAGTGCCGCTTTCGAGGGACTACGGGGAGCGAGGGGTTGAGGTTCTTGGTTGTTTCGAGAGAGTTTCCGCCTGTCGTCGGCGGTATCGGCACTCTGACCAGGAACCTTATTGAAGGGCTGGTCAGGCGTGGTGCCAATGGGTGCGTCCTCACGACTGCAAGCGGGGCCGCGTCACGGGTTCCGAATGGCTTTTCAACTGTGACCGTCGCTGCAGGAGCGAGAAGCAAGATCCAAGAAGCAATGGCGCTGTGGTTTCAGATTTGTTTCTTATGGCGCCGAGATAAGCCAGAGTACGTACTGCTGATGGCCTGGACTGTGGAGGGGATAGCTTGCAGGCTGGCCAGCCTTTTCTTTCCGATTCACTATGTAGTCTTTGTGCACGGCACGGACATTCTGCGGAATAGTAGTAGGTGGCGGACTCGGTTTCTGATGAAATGGGTAATCGATCGTGCGGACTTAGTCGTGGCGAATAGCCGGTTTACTGCTGCGGCAATCTCCGATGTATCGGCCTGGCGTGAGAAAGTGTCAGTGATTCATCCCGCGGTCAGCGTTGGGGAGTCTACGGCGCTCGAATTGTCGGAGATTGAGGCGCAGCTAAACCTGGCAGGGAGATTAGTATTGTTTACTGCCGCCAGATTGATACGCCGAAAAGGGCAGGATCGTGTGATCAGCATTCTGCCGCGGCTGGTACATCGTTTCCCTGGAGTCGTGTATGTGATGACCGGCAACGGACCTTACAAAGGCGAGTTAATCGAGAGAGCACGACAATGTGGCGTTAGCGATAGAGTAAAGTTCTTGGGCGATGTTTCGGCAAAGGAGTTGGATGCATTGCACCGGAGGGCTGACGTGTTTGTATCTCCAGGCTTCTTCGATGGCGGCGATGTAGAGGGATTCGGGATTGCATTTGTCGAGGCCGGTGCGAGAGGTACACCCGTAGTTGCAGGCCGGTGTGGTGGAATTCCAGAAGCTGTTCTTGATGGTGTGACAGGGGTGCTGATCGATTCAGCAAACGATAATGAGCTATACGAGGCGCTTTCGAGACTACTGAGCGATGGCGAACTTAGAGAGAAGCTTGGTGCTGCAGGTCGTAAGAGAGCGGAGGAGCTAGCTCCTGCTCGCGTGGCTGAGGACCTGTTAAAGGAGCTGGTTGGTGTGAAGAAGAGGTCGCGCGTTCTCGGCTCATGAGTTGGATGGTTCCGTTGGCGAACGGGCGCGGCGGAGCCACTGAGAAAGTTACGGTCCAATAATCCAGATTGAGTAGACCGGCGGACTGAGACCAATGCAAAGGCGTACCGGTGTTGAGATCCCAGAGATCGAGTTGGCCATCATGGAAGAAGCCTGCGAAAGAGCCTCTGTTGTTCCGCTAGTTTCCGTTGTAGTTCCGTGCAGAAACGAGCGGAAGCATATTGCAATGTTTCTTGATGCACTGGATAGGCAGCAAGAGGTTACGGGGGGTTGGGAAGTTATCGTCGCCGATGGGGCGAGCGATGACGGTACCCGAACTATTCTGGACGATTACGCTCGGAGGAACTCTAAAGTTCGCGTCTGCTCAAATTCTGGCCTGATTGTTTCAACCGGGTTGAATACCGCGATCCGGGAGGCGCGGGGTGAAATCATCGTTCGCATGGATGTTCATACTGAGTACGCCTCGAACTTTCTCGTAGAGTGCGTGAGCGTCCTCAAGGCAACGGGCGCGGACAATGTTGGAGGGCCTACAGTAGCACGCGGGAATTCGTTTATTTCTAGGGCTATCGCGACCGCGTCTCAGTGCTCGTTCTGCATGGGTGGCGGGCGCTCGCACAATCCTGACTATGAGGGACCAGTTGACACAGTCTTTCCTGGTTGCTGGCGAAGGAGTACGCTATTGGAATTGGGGTTATTCGACGAGAGGCTTGTCAGGAATCAAGATGATGAGCTCAATTTGCGTCTAACCCGTAGTGGGGGAACAGTCTGGCAGTCTCCGAGAATTGAATGTTGGTATAGCGTCCGTCCGACTCTAAGTACTTTGTTTCGGCAATACTCACAATACGGCTTCTGGAAAGTGGCCGTGATTCAGAAACATAGATTGCCTGCGTCGTTCCGGCACGTAGTACCTGGACTTTTTGTTTTTGCGAATTTACTGCTTCCTTTATTCGCCGGGTCGTTCTTACTAGCGGGCGGCATGTCGGCGGTGCGGGATTTACTCATAGCTTGGGCAACTCTCTGGACGATATATCTGAGCGCTTCGATTGCCGCGGCCTTTCAGGTTACCAAAGGGCGTGATTGGAAACTATTCTCGCTGTTACCTGTAGTTTTTGCAGTGTATCATTTTGCGTATGGTTTTGGGTTTCTTCATGGAATGGTGCATTTTGTGTTGAGGGGAAAAGCGGGCGCCAAGGTGCCAATGTGGCTAACAAGGTTGACACGATAAGATGTGCAGCCAGCCCCGCAGCTCTCAAAGGTGGAAGGAGTGTGCAGTAGGGTGGCGTCTATTATGAATCAAATTGAGAGTATTCACATTTCGACAAAAGACTTGACGGTCGACGATTTGCCGGATGTGGTACGAGTTCATGCAGCAGCGTTTCCTGATACCGTTCTATCGGAGTTCGGCGATGCGGTCTTAACTTCTTACTATAGGTGGCATTTGGCGCATCCTCTTCTTGTAGTCGCTAGGGGCGCATGGATCGGTCCGGAGCTTGTCGGATACTCGGTTGTCATGCGAGATCATAGCTTTGCAGACTTTGTGAGGGCTCATAAATGGCTGTTCATATGGAGTGATCTTAAGAGAGTGATAAGGCTGCGCCCATCGTTGTTGTATAAGCGCTTCATAAGAAATAGGGGCCAGATCGTGGATGCTTATCTACTGTGGTACTTTAAGACATCGCAAATGTTCGGCAACAGAGTAAAACGTAAGTCGAGTGAGCGTATCTGTTGGCTCCACGTACTTGCGACTGATCCAAGTCGATTCGGGTGTGGCGTGGGGTCAGCGCTGCTTAAGTTCTCAGAAGAGAGGGTTGCCTCGCTTGGATTTTCGAGATTAATGTTGGGCGTCCAGGCAGACAACAGTCGTGCACTCAGCCTGTACGAACACCGAGGATGGAAGCGCTGTGGAAGCCGTGAAAGCACTCTGATTCTGTGCAAGCCTATCAATTCGGATAGAGCCGATGAAAGAGAGTTGTAATCCGCCAGCGGGATCTATGGACGAGGGCGATGTTAGACGCCATTCCTGGGCAAATCGGCAAAGTGAATTTCTGCAGTGCGATCGGGAGAGAGCACCTGCAGGTTCATGCCTCTAATACTGTCGGCAATGACATTGTCATGGGCAAGAAGATGACCGCTCGTCTTCAAGGTGAAAGATGACTGAAACAAGGAATGCGTCAAAGTGGACGATTGAGCGGCACGTTGATTTCCTGCGAATGCTGGGACACTGCGTCGTCCAATCGGAAAGCTGCTGGTGGTACGATCATGTCCGCGGCGGGCGCGTACTTATGCCGTTCCCCTTGCAGGTGTATATCGATCCTTCGGAGGAAGAATTACAGGGGGTTTTTCGCCACGTGAATTCTGCCGTGGTGTTGCGGTACGCTACGCAAGCCGCGGGGGTTGGAGCCGAAAGCTATCACTGGACCCTGAGACCTCCGTACGATGTCAGCAAGCTCGATGCTAAAACACGATATAATATCCGCCTCGGAATCAAGAAAACAAATATTCGTCAAGTAAGCTTCCGAGAATTGCGGGAGCGTGGCATTGAGGCGTTGACGGATACATATAGAAGGCACGGGGGCGCCGGTAGCGTGAGCGGGCTAGATCCAATCCTGGATGATTGTCCAGCCTACGAAGGGTGGGCTGCCTTTATTGAGGATGAACTTGCTGCGTACGTCGTGGTGTTGATGATGGACGATTGGGCCGATTTGATAATTACTAATTCAACTAATCGCCATTTGAAGTTTCGCCCGGTCAATGCGCTGCTTTATCGAGTGAGCGAGAATCTGTTTGCACGTGAATCGGTCCAGAGGATTCATAACGGCCTCGAGGCGGGGCCGAGAGCCAAGGATACCCTGGAGCAATTCAAGGCTAGAATGGGATTTGTTCAAGAGCCAGTCCGGCAAGCGGTATCGCTAAGGCCGCCACTGCCTCTCATGATTAACAGGTATACCGCGCCCTTGGCCGTTCATTTGCTAAATAGTCTGAAGTTAGGCCGGGCTGCACGCATCGTCAAGATGACGAGCAGGATATAGCGTGCGAGTCTAGTGACCGGCCGCATCGCAAGGACGTGCGGGGTGAGGTCGCGGATGCTAGTGCTCATGAGGGGACAAGAGCTGGCCGACGAGGGTTGCAGTCAGGGTATCCGTAGTATTCACAAGCCGCCGAGCTGGTTCGAAGCCACTTTCTGGAATAGGATGACTGCTGTGCCGTCGCGTAACAGTTTTTCAAGGCTTGACCATTTTGGGAAGACGAGAGCGTCATGAAAATCCTAAGCCTGATCACGCACTTTCGCCACCTGGAAACCTGGGAGCACAACACCACCTGTATCGAGACGATTCATCCGAATTGGAAGTCGGTCTCACTTTTCCGCAAGGCTCGTACCATCGTCTCCTTCGTTCGGGAATGGGACAGCATCGTCTTCTTTTCCGATCTGAAGTTGCCCGTCCTTGTTTGGATTCTGGCTCTGTTGCGAGGCAGAAATGTGCACAGCCGAATCGTCTACACGACCTTTCTGTGCGACACCAGCCGCTTTAAATCGCCCATGCACCAGTGGCGTCCTTATGAGTTGGCGCGGTACCTGTTCCTGTGGGGTTTTGTTCGTGTGTGCCGAGTGATTGTGGTTCATTCGAGCGCAGAGGTCCGCGAATACTCGTCTGTCTTTCACACCGCGCCTGAGCGGTTCAGCTTTATTCACTACTTTGTGCGCGATGACGCTCTCAAGCCGATGAGCTATACGCTGGATGGCGCCGCGATCCGGCCGGTTGTCGCCGCAGGGCGGCATCGCGACTATCGCACGTTGCTGGCCGCGCTCGACGGCGCGGGCATCGCCGCAACGGTGATCGCGGGGCACAGCGACGCAGGGGAGTTAGCGGAGGCTTGCCGCACCGGAGTCGATGTGCGCTATGAGGTCTCCTTCGAGGAGTACCGGGAGCGCATTCAACGTGCTTCGCTTTTCGTTCTTCCGCTCGGCACCAACATGGCTCGGTCGCTCGGGCAGATTGCTGTATTCGAGGCCATTGCCGGCAAGACCCCTGTTGTAGCGGCAAAAGTGACTCAGCTCGTGGACTATTTCGACGACGAGGTCCTCTACTACCAGCCGGGTGATCCCGAGAAACTACGCGAGGGGATCAGGGCGGCACTGAAGGATCCTGAGGCTGCAGCCGCACGAGCGGAAAAGGCACTCCACCGAATGCTGCGCGACTATACCTCAGAGAACTATGTGCGAAGCCTGCTCCATTTGTGCGGCACAGACGTCGGCGACGCGGTGAAGTAGCGCCTCCTGCACGCCAGCCTCAGGCGGGCCAACACGTCTTGGAACTGGAGCTGGGAATTCAAACACCAAACTGGACGGAAGATAGGGGCAGGTCAGGGAATGTCCAAACTATTGCAAAACGAGAACCCGGGAGAGACAAGTTAGATTATGACAAATGAACTGAACATCGAGGCGTCACCGTGGCCGACGGAGGCAATTATTCCTTTCCTCAAAGCCCAAGGTCACACGGTTGTTCGGACTCCGGAAGGTTGGTGGTACGATCACTATCGCGGCGCGCACCTGTTTATCCCTTTGCCTCTTCAACGGTCCCCGCCTGCCGTAGCATCTGAAGCGGAATCGGTTTTTCGAGACGCAAAGGCCGCATGGTGGCTGCGCTGCGCAGGAGCGCCTTCACCGAATCAAGACAGCAGCTTCAGATGGATACTCAAGCGCCCATACGACCTCACGACTCTCAGCTCAAATATCAGGCACAACGTTCGTCGAGGTCTTGCCCGCACGGTAACTCGTCCAATGACCTTCCGCGAAGTGGTTCAGCTTGGCGCTGAAGCACACGGCGACACCATTCGACGACACGGCGGAAAGCCACATGGTCTCGGGGTTGAACTTGAATTGGACGAATGCGGTGCATTCGAGGCATGGGGGGCGTTCGTGGGAGATGAACTCGCGGCCTTTGCGGTGACTGTTATTATGGACGACTGGGCCCATTTCCTTGTGGTTCGCTCAACAGACAAACACATGAAGCTGTATCCGAACAATGCTTTGCTCTTTTACGTCTGCCAACAGCTCCTCCAGCGAAACTACGTATCCACGATTTGCCGCGGTTTCCGTTCAGTCAAGGCTCCGGCGGGCCTTGAGAACTACAATAAATCGATGGGCTTTGTTCCGGAACCAATCGACGAGAGTATTCTGTTGCGGCCTCCCTTGGGTTTACTTATCAACCGTTTTACATGTGCCGCGGCGAAGCCGATCTTGCACCTCTTAGGGCAGCAGGGAATTGCGCGCGTGTTGGCGGCAGTTACTAAGTGATGGCTTACGGGTCTTCTCATCGCTGCTCTCCTTGCCCCCACGGCGCCGGGCTGTTTGCTTAAGAACAGCAATAGCGCATGGTATTGTTTCTTCGAGCCGGCTGCGGGGCCGGCCCAATGGCACGAGCGCCTGGATGTGGCGCGACCCGAAGCAAGCTATCCGTTTCCGGCGTTATCCGGGAGCTCGTGCGCGGCGAAACTAATCGAAGCAATCTGGAGCCATTTATGACAAGATCATTTCTTCCCTTCTGTAAGCCCGACATTGGACCTGAGGAACTAAAGGCGGTGGCGGAGGCGCTGACTTCGGGCTGGATTACGAGCGGACCTGTAACAGCGCAGTTCGAATCGGCGTTTAGGGAATCTGTTGGTGCACGGCATAGCCTGGCTGTCAACTCGTGTACGGCGGGGTTGCATTTGGCATTAGCCGCATTAGGGATTGGCCCGGGCGACGAAGTGATTACTACGCCACTAACATTTTGTTCTACGATTAACGTCATCATTCAAGTTGGCGCGAAGCCGGTCTTGGCCGATATCGGGCACGATCTGAATTTGGACCCTGACAAAGCGGATGCAGTTCGCACAGAGAAAACGAGAGCGCTGTTGCCAGTTCACTTTGGCGGGCTCCCCTGCGCGATGGACGCTTTTTGGAAGATTGCCGAGAAGCACAGGCTGCATGTGGTCGAGGATGCAGCGCATGCCAGCGGTTCCACGTATAAAGGAGTTCCAATCGGCGGTGGGCGGAGCGACGCGGTAGCATTTAGCTTCTATGCTACAAAGAACCTTGCCACCGGGGAGGGGGGCATGGTGACGAGCCAGCGAGCTGAGCTTCAAGATAGAATGCGCCTTCTCTGTCTGCATGGGATAAGCCGGGATGCATGGAATCGCTATGGCAAGGATGGATCGTGGTATTACGAAGTAACAGAATGCGGGTTCAAATACAATATGAGCGATATCATGGCGGCAATCGGACTGGCTCAATTGGGCCGGCTAAGCGCGATGAATTCACAAAGGTCCGAGATAGCAGCATATTACAATAGTATGTTTGCAGATATGCCGGAGGTTGAAGTCCCCCCCAATCGAGGCGACTCGCAACATGCGTGGCACTTATATCCCCTTCGTTTGAATCTCGATCGCCTTACCATCGACCGGGGAGAGTTTATCAAGAAGATGCATGAACGGGAAATTGGCTGCAGCGTGCACTTCATTCCCATTCAACTTCATCCCTACTATCGCCGCGTTCTTGAAATGCGCGATCCGTGCGAGAAGGCTCTGTCGGAATACCCGCGGCTGGTATCTCTTCCGATTTACTCGAAGATGACGAGCGCGGATGCTGAGCGCGTGGCAGAAGCCGTACGGGAGATCGTCACGAGTACCGCAAAGAGGAATACGGTTGGCTCTGGTTGCGAGGTCCGGGTTGGCGCTGAAGCGAATCATTGACATCGTTGTCAGCGGGGCAGCGCTGCTAGTGGGCCTTCCTTTCCTGTTTCTATTGGCTTGCGCGGTAGCCATTGAGAGTGGGTTTCCAGTGCTGTACCGGCAGACTCGCGTGGGGAGAGGTGCGCGCGAGTTTCAACTGCTTAAGTTTCGATCCATGAGGCCAGACGGTGTCGGACCTTCGATCACTGTTTCTGGCGATAAGCGGGTGACGCGGGTCGGGAGATATCTGCGAGCAAGTAAGCTGGACGAGTTCCCGCAGTTATGGAATGTCTTAATCGGAGAGATGAGCCTGGTGGGCCCGCGGCCTGAAGTTCCAGAATACGTGGAACTGTTCCGGTTGCGGTACGAGCATATTCTCAGCGTGCGACCTGGGATAACAGATCTAGCGTCGATACGGTTCAGAGGCGAGGAGAGGATATTGGCTGCGAGCCAAGATCCGCTGCAGGAATACGTGAAGGCGATCTTGCCTCAGAAGCTGACCCTTGCGGAGGAGTACATTCGGAGGCGGTCGGTTTGGCTTGATCTTTGGATCCTGCTGAAGACCGTATCGATCGTGTTTTGGCCCGATCCAGTATCTTGACAATTCCGAGGGTGTACACGCCGGCCAAAGGATAGTGAGTTTTCTGCGGGGGCGTTAGCGAGTTTTGTTTTTAGAGATTTTCGTAGAGAGTCGATTCTCCAGGGCATTTCAAGGCACATGTGACGCTACGCATTCCACTTTCTTCACCTGATATTGGCGAATCCGAGATCGAGGCCGTGAGCCAGGTGTTGCGGACGCCAGAGCTTTGCTTGGGTCCGCAACTCGCGGCATTCGAAGCGGCTCTCGCGGATTATCACTCTGTGCCGCACGCGGTGGCTGTCAGCTCTGGCACGGCTGGCCTGCATTTGGCTTTGTTGGCCCAAAGGATCGGACAGGGCCACGAGGTTATTGTTCCCTCCTTTACCTTCATTGCGGTGGGCAATGCTGTGATTCAGGCGGGGGCTACACCGGTGTTCGTGGAGATCGACCCGGTAACACTGAATCTGGATCCAGCAGCAGTTGAACGGGCCGTCACTCCCCGCACACGGGCCGTCCTGGTGGTGCACACTTTCGGGGTGCCTGCACAGATGGACGAGATCCAGTCGATCGTCCAGCGCTACGGCCTGGCGTTGATTGAAGACGCCAGCGAGGCCATTGGGGCTGAATTCGGCGGTCAGAGGGTGGGCAGTTTCGGGGATTTTGCTGTGTTCGGTTTTTATCCCAACAAGCAGATCACGACAGGCGAGGGCGGCGCGGTGCTGGCGCGGGATGAGCAGTGTGCGGCGCGCCTGCGGAGCCTGCGCAATCAAGGGCGCCTGGGCACCGGCCAGTGGCTTGACTACTACGAGATGGGCTACAACTACCGGATCTCCGAGATGGCCTGCGCGCTCGGCCGGGTGCAGTTAGGGCGCATTGAGGAGATCCTCGGGTTGCGGCGTGCCGCGGCGGAGCGATATGCCGAGTTGCTGGGGCGGGAATGCGGTGCGCTTCGCGGCCTGGTAGTTCCTCCACTGCAGCTGCCGCGCTGTACTATCAGTTGGTTCACTTATGTGGTCCGCCTGCCAGTTGGAATCCAACGCGATCTTGTTCGGGCTTCGCTGGCTCGTGAGGGCATCGCGACTGGATCCTATTTCGGTCCCATCCACATGCAGCCTGCCTGGCAAAGGCACCCAAGCGTCGCCACCTGCCAACTTCCCATCACAGAATCCATTGCCCGGCGCACGCTGGCATTGCCGTTTTTCACGCGCATCACGGCCGAGCAGCAGCAGCAGGTAGCAACTGCTCTGCGCAGAGCAGTCTGACTTGGCCTCGCGGCTACGCCGCTGGTGTATGCCGCCGCAAATGGTTTCATTGACTGATGCCCCCGAATGGGCCGAATTCTAAGAAGAGGCTTCTCTCAGGGTATAAATACAAGCCATGTATTATCAGCATCTTGCGGGACGAATGAAGTCGTGCTATGTTACAGAACTCGACTCGTTAGGAGTTATTCCGCAGCTTCTGAAGTCGTACCTTTGCAAAACCTAAACAACCATCTGCGTGGCGGACACCGCTAGATGATGGAGATCTTCGGCTCTCGATTGCTATGATCTGGTTGAAGAGCGCATAGAGGATCTTGCTAGGACTTGGGCTTCTGCGCTGCCCAGAACGGGCAGCTTCGAGTAATGACTTTGTTGTTGGTCCCTTGCAACGGTACGCGGCGGAGGGTCCGCATCTGACCACCCATGGAGTGGATGCCAGGTCTCACTTGTGAGGCATGGCATTCACTCCATTTTTGATTTGATTGAGATGTGAGCAAGGTGCGCCTTCGCGCTGATACGATGGGTGCAATCTCGAACGATATTTTTCAAGGACATGGAAGCCATGAGATTCTCCTGGGCCGAGGGGCGAAAGAGCGCACTCAACTCGATGAACTGTCTGTTCCACTGGCGCGGCGCTGCAGTGCTGTTCGGCGCAATGCTCCTCACCTGGCCTGCAATCTTCAATGGTTTTCCGCTGCTCTATCCGGATTCCATGACCTACTTGGGAGATGGCCCCACAGTGGCCCGCGCGGTGTTTTTGCACCATTTCTCTCAGTACTACGGTGTGCGCTCGTTCTTCTATAGCTTGGGCATCCTGCCCTTTCACTGGAATCTCACAGCGTGGCCGGTGGTTGGGCTTCAAAGCTTGTTGGTGGCCTGGGTCCTGTGGCTGGTCGTGCGCTCCGTCGCAGGGCGCCACGCGGCGCCGCGTTACCTGGTTCTGATGCTGCTGCTGAGCTTGTTTTCCAGTGTGAGCTGGTATTGCTCTTTCATCATGCCCGACATTCTGGGGCCTCTGGTTTACCTCGCCTTTTATCTGCTGGTTTTTGCCCGCGAGACGCTGACGCGGATCGAGCGCTGGGGACTTTATCTGCTGGCATGGTGGGGGATCACCTCCCATGCCTCGCACTTTTTACTGGCGGGCGGGCTGTGCCTGTTGCTGACCATCGTTGCCGCCTGCCAGCGGCGCAACTTCGTGATCCGCCTGCGGAGCCTGGCCGAAATAGCCGCCATCATTGTGCTGGCGGCGGCGGCGCAGATGGCATTGCACGGTTTTCTGTATGGGAAGCCTTCGCTCAACGGCGAGCGCCCGCCCTATCTGATGGCGCGCATCATCGCCGACGGCCCAGGACGCTGGTATCTAGAGAAGCACTGCGACCAGGGGCAATGGGCAGTTTGCGACCGCTTTCGACGCCTGTCGGATAACCCGGACGATCTGCTGTGGGGGGCCGAGAGCGCCTACGATTCCGGCTCGGAGGCAGATCGGGAACGCCAGGTGCGCGAAGAGATGCCCTTCGTTCTGGCCACACTGCGAGCCTATCCGCGGGAACAGTTTCTCAAGTCGGCGGCCAATTTCAGAGACCAACTTCGGGCCTTCGGACCGTTTGGTTTCGATCCGAACCCTTGGATACTGGGAGAATTCAATCATGTTCTCCCGAGGGAGCGGGCAATGTTTGTGAAGAGCCGCCAAGAGCGGGAGATCCTACCCCTGGATCCGATGAGCGATATCCAGTGGTGGGTAGTGGTTGCTTCGTTGGGGGCGATCGCTGTGGGGGTGGTGTTGCTCTGGTGGCGCCGCTCGCCGCGGCTTGGAGTTCTCACGCTGGTCATTGCCGCCATGGTGCCTGCTAACGCAGCGGTCACCGGGGTCTTGTCGGTGGTGGACGACCGCTATGGATGCCGCGTGATCTGGCTGGTTCCGCTGCTTGCCGGCCTGTTCGTCCTGGATTGGTTAGAGCGGCGAAAAGTGAATGGGAAACTGCCCGCCCGCGCATAGACCGTTTCAAGCCAAGGTTGGGGACGCGGTGCAATGGCCAGCGTGGCGGCGATCTGCACCATGGGAAGGCCTCCCAGCAGATCCTGTCCAGCATAAAGTGGCGGCGCGCGGCATGGTGCCGGCCGGAGTTGAAGGGCCTGCCTTTCAACTCCGGCAAGACCCGCCTGTTCCGGCCGTTTCCGCGCAACAACGTGGTGCAGAGGTTCCCTCAGCAGAACCTCTTTCTTATTCGTCAGGGCCACTGGCGATGAAGCCCGTCCTTGCGCGCGGATAACACCGCATCGACGTCAATGCGGGCGAATACGACTGAAATCGTAGGAGACACCGAGCGTTGCGCCCTGAGGGTTCAGGAAATTGTTGTCGAACCATTCAACTTTCCAGAATTGATATTCATAGTCTGCGCGCACCCAGACGTTGCGCCATGCATGAGCTTCCACGCCGCCGCCCGGTGCATAGATCATCCACTTATCACTCTTGTACCAGCTAGGGAACCCGTCGATCTGAATGTTCTTTTGAGCGCCGTAATCAACGAGCAGCTTGGCATAGGGATGGAAGTTGCGATAGTGGCGCCACGTGTACATTGGGCCTCCCCCTACAGTCAGGAAGCTCCAACTCGACCCCGCAGGTTGACCCCAAGCGAGGTCGCGACCCTCTGCTTCAACCCCGAATCCGTGCAAGAATGCTGGGCCATGACCAAGCTTCCAATCCGCCCAAACAGTGGGACCTACAAGCCTCTGCGAATATATTTCAGTGTAGTAAGAAGAGACGCCGCCACCTACTACCAACGGCAAGCCTCCCTCCTGCGCAGCCGGAACCGCCTGGGACAATGCAGGTGATGCTGCGGCCACAAGGAGTGCCGCGAGGACTAGCTTCAGATGGGTCCGAAACTCTCTTGCTAAGCGCATGTTATCTCCTGTGGCGAACTGCCTAGTCAAAGTGCACATCTTAGCCAAAGTGTACTCCAAATAGTGCGAAATGCAAGATAGTGAGTAGTCGTTTAACCATTTGATTACACCCCGGAGAGATATTTGGTCCGATTGGGCGAGTCGGCACTCTGCGGGCATGGTAACGCCGATCGCGATGTTGATCGACTATGGCAAAAGGATGTGGAGTTGAAGTCCGCCAATGCGTGCTTGGAACGCAGGACGATTCGCGGCTCTCCCAGCGTGACTTAGGACGAAGCCGGCATCTACCCAAACTCCGAAGATCAGTCGCAGGGGAGCCCAGGCTGGAAGGCCGGAGGTCGGAGTCCGAATGTACTTTGTCCAGTGTGCGATTGAGGACGGCTGCGCCGGCAGCTATCTCGGGCTGCGGGTCAGAGAAGCTCCGGCTGCGCAGGCAACGACCAAGGATGGCCTTGCAAGGGCCCATTGCAGTTTGAACCCGAGCGTGCTGGCCGTAGCCGGTCACAATGCCGCAGACCGGCGTCCCATCGTTAGCGCCGCCGGCTGTGACACCGGCGATTGCCGCTTCTATCCGATTCAGCGGCGATGCTACTTGCATTGGGCCTCCGATATCGTACCGGGCCGGGGTCGAAATCGGGATGATTTCTGTGCCTAGATCCACGGTTAAGTGTAGCTTCTTCCTAGTGCGACGGATCTTCGTTCAATCTACTAAGTGTGGTAACTTTTGCACGGCGCTTCGCGCCTAGGAGTTAGCGGCCTTCTCCAACTCCATCTCGAAGACCGAGTCAGGATCGGCGAGGCGGATGAGACGATGGAGATAGGCGCGGGAGATAGATAGGCTGCGTGCAGCCAGCGTCTTGTTTCCGTTGTGCTCGCGCACGGCCGAGACAGCCAGTTTGATCTTGTAGTCGCGGAGCTGCCTCTCGAAGGAACCGTTGGCCTGATAATCGCCGATGTCGACGACATCGCCCATGTCGGCTTCCTCTTCTTCCTGGACATTCAGAGCCAGATCTTCGGCGCGGACAGTGGTCCCGGGGGCCAGCACGATGGCTCTTTGCATCACGTTTTCGAGTTCGCGCACATTGCCGGGCCAGTTATAGCCCTGGAGCACGTCCACGGCATCCTGCTCGATCCCGTCCATCGGCTTTTGAAAGACCTTGGAATAGTGGCGCAGGAAGTGCATGGCGATCTTGGGCACGTCGTCGGAGCGCTCGGAAAGCGATGGAGCCACGATCCGCATCACGTTGATGCGGTAGTAGAGATCCTGGCGGAAGGTACCCTCGGCGACCATCTTGGCCAGGTCGCGGTGGGTGGCGAAGATGAGGCGTGCGCGCAACGGGATGAGCTTGTTGCTGCCCAGGCGGCTGAACTCCATCTGCTGGATGACGCGCAACAGTTTGACTTGGGTAAAGAGGCTCAAATCGCCGATCTCGTCGAGGAAGAGCGTGCCGTCGCCGGCTTGTTCGAAGTACCCTTCGCGCGCTCCAGCCGAACCGGTGAACGCGCCCTTTTCATGGCCGAACAGTTCGGACTCGATCAGAGTTTCAGGGATGGCGCCGCAGGAGACCGCGACGAAGGGCTTGTTGGCGCGGGAGCCCATGTTGTGGATGGCGCGGGCGATCAGTTCCTTGCCGGTTCCGCTTTCGCCGGCCACCAGCACGGCGGCATTGAGATTGGTGACGCGATGAACCAGCTGGTAGACCTTTTGCATCTGCGGGCTGGTGCCGATCATGCGGTCGCAACCAGCGGTTTCCGCAACGGTCCGCTGCGCGGGGGCGGGGGCCGCCTGCTGGGGCGCTGAGTCTTCGCAGGCCCGGCTGAGCATGGTCTTGAGTTCGCGAATCGAGGGGGGCTTGCGGCAGAAGCCGAAGGCACCGGTCCGAACCAGTTCAAAAGCTTCGGTGCGAACGCCGTCGTCGCCCATGACCACAGAGGGAACTCGCGAAGCAATGAGGCGCTTGAGAGAGTCGGTTTGCTCCAGCAGCGAACCACGATTCGAATTCAAATCCAGAATCATGACATCGCAACTGCCGCTGGACAGCAGATCGTTCATATCCTCTTCATTCGACTCCCACTGAACCTGGTAGTCCTTTCCGAGCGCGGAGGAAAGGAGCCGGTACAGCGTGCGGTCTTCCGAATAAAGCGCGATCTTGACCATGGATGTCGTACTCACTCTCAGCCTGCGGCCGAACCACTTCCCGGAGGAGCGGGTAGGTTATCCCCATCATCTTGATCGGCTTTTATGCTGCCAATCCCTGTTTTGTGCCAGAACCATGCAACCTTGGTAATGCACTTCAGGTGATTACGAGAACAGAATTCAAAAAGACGTAAATTCTTTTGCCTTGCCGCTGAACTGCCGGTTGACAAGCTTCAAGACTTCCTTGCGTGCCTATCCATCCGCATAATCGATGCTAGGGGGCTTATGCAACAGGGTCAATGACACCTTTGTGTATAAGAAACAAACGGTACCGGGGGAGGCAACGGGGCGGAAAAGCGGGGCACCCGCGCGGCCGCGATCCCGGCGGCGCGGCCGTTCCCGCAAGCGGGGCTAAATCGCTATATACAAACAAGTTGTTGGGCGATTATCCTGGTCATGCGGGGAGGCTGCCGCAAGCCATCAAAGCGCAGTTTCCAAAGCTGCGAATGACACCTTTTCGCCATGCGTGTACCACTGAGGTAACCGCTCCTGATGTAACTACTATGCAAACAGGCTCCTTTGAGGCTGGAGCCAATTGGCGCGCAATCCATTGGGAAGAATTGGCGCGCTAATTGCATGAATGGCGGTGCGGACCCTCAACCATACGAGGCCACAGCAAACAGGATTCGTGTGGATATTGCCAAGCCTGAATTTGGCTGAGCCGCGGTGGAAAAGGGCGTAACGTGCTTGATTTAAATGACTTGGATTTGCCCTCCGCGCTAGGTTTGCGCAGGCGCCAGGGCCTGCCTCGCACAGACACTTCGGCTGTCTTCATGCGCTAGGCGGGTGAAACTACCCAAGGAATTCGACCCGGTGTCTACACCCCGCTTCACATTTTTTCTCTAGCTGTAAACAGCCGTGTACACCTCCCAGCCCAACCCCCCGTTAACCAATTGAATTCAGGGCTGTTTTGCGATTTCCGGTTTGGCCGGTGAATTGCTATAAGACAGGCGTTCCCTCAATTTGCGGGGGAAAAGGAGTCTAGGGTATGCACTGGGGAATGCACTCATTCGCATGGTGGCCGACGGTGGTGGTACTTGCCGTGGCTACATTTACGGATCTGCGCTCCCGGCGCATCCCGAACTGGCTGGTATTGCCATTCCTGCTGGTGGGGATCGCGGTCTCCGGTTGGTTGCATGGATGGCACGGCGTGGGCCAGAGCTTTGCCGGGCTGGGACTTGGGCTTCTGATTTACGGTTTTCTTTTTTGGATGGGCGGCATGGGAGCGGGGGACGTGAAGCTTTGTGCCGCGATCGGGGCCTGGATCGGCCCGGATCAATTGTTTCTGGCGCTGATCGTCACCGGTTTGGCCGGAGGAGTCATGGTGCTTTGCTGGGCCGCCTTCGGTGGTTTCTTCAAAGAACTGTTCAAGGGCACGGGCGATTTGGTCTTTGCTTGGACCGAGCGCGGATTACAACCCGATGGGGAAATGTCCCTCTCCAATCCGCGGAAGCGCAAGATGCCGTATGCGCCGGCCATCGCCATCGGGACGCTGATTTCGTTTTTTGCACGTTGAGAATTTGAGGGCACCATCATGAGCACACACCCGCATTATCAATTCGAAGTTGACCCGCGTGGACCGTATCAGGCCCCTGTTAGCATCGACTCGGTGAATCCGAACCGTTATTCGAGTCCCGAGCCGCAGTACCCGGACTCCTTTGGCGAGGAGGCCCTGTCGATCGCGTTGATTGGTCCGGACGACGAGCGGCGCCATGCGGCGGGGATGGTGCTGGTGGGATGCAATGGCGGCGATATTCGCGAGTTCTCCTCCTATCCTCCCAGTTTGGACGATGTGCCCCGGCTTCTGGATCAGAATTACGACGCGATCATTATCGATCTGGACAGCGACCAGGAGTACGCACTGGAACTGGTTGAGGCACTTAACTCCAGCGGAAATGCGACCGTCATGGTCTACTCGGCCAAGAGCGATGCGGACCTGCTGGTCCGCTGCATGCGCGCCGGCGCCCGCGAGTTTCTGACCATCCCGTTCTCTCACGCCACCATGGCAGAGGCCCTGGTTCGCGCCGCGGCGCGCCGTCCTACGGTACGCCCGGCCAAGAAAGCTGGGGGCAAGGTGCTGGTGTTTCTCGGCGCCAAGGGCGGTTCGGGAGTCACCACGCTGGCCTGCAACTATGCGGTTGCGCTGGCCCAGGAGTCGAACCAGAGCACGCTGCTGATCGATCTCGATCTGCCGCTGGGGGATGCGGCTCTGAATCTGGGAATCGCAGCGGAATACTCGACCGTGAATGCGCTTCAGGATTTCAACCGGCTGGATTCGAGTTTTCTTTCCAAGCTGCTGGTCAAGCACAGCTCAGGCGTATCGGTTCTGGCGGCTCCGGGCAAGTTTCCGGGCTACACAGCGTCCAATGAGGCCATCGACAAGCTCCTCTCAGTGGCCAGGCAGAACTTCGACAACGTTGTGATCGACGTGGGTTCGAGGCTGGATTTGACGGGGACGGCGCTGTTCAAGGATGCTCATACGATCTATTTGGTTACGCAGGCCGGCATTCCTGAACTGCGCAACTCGAACCGCCTCATTACCCAGTTCTTTTCGGCGGGCGGTCCCAAGCTCGAAATCGTGATCAACCGCTATGAGCCCCGCGCCTTGGGCGTGACGGACGAGCACATTACCAAAGCGCTCACCCGGCCTGCCCAGTGGAAGATTCCCAACGACTATGCTTCGGTGCGGCGGATGCAGAACACGGCTACACCGTTTGCGCTCGCGGACTCGCCCATTTCCCGGCAGATTCGGGCGATGGCGAAATCGGTTGGACCACAGCAGGTGGTCGAGACCAAGAAGAAGGTTTTCAGTTTATTCGGATAGGGGAACTGTGAATAATGGTTCTGGCCCGATGAAAGGTGCAACGTGGAACTGCTGAGCCTGGAAAAGTACAAAGCGGAAATTCACCGGACCCTGATCTCCAAGCTGGATCTGGAAAAGCTCTCCCGCGTCAATTCCAGCCAGGCGCGCCAGGCGGTTGCCAGCATCGTAAAGGAGATCATCGCCGAGCAGCGGGTGCCGCTGAACTACGACGAGCAGGAGAAGATCCAGGCGGAGCTGCTGGACGAGGTCTTCGGGCTTGGCCCGCTTGAGCCTTTGCTCAGGGATCCCAAGATCTCGGACATTCTTGTGAACGACAAGGATCATGTCTTTGTTGAAAAAGGTGGAATCCTGCAGAGGGTAGACACGACGTTTCGCGACGATCGCCACCTGCTGCAGATCATCGACCGGATCGTGTCCAGGGTGGGGCGCCGGGTGGATGAATCCTCCCCCATGGTGGATGCGCGCCTGCCCGATGGCTCGCGTGTGAACGCCATCATTCCGCCGTTGGCGCTGGATGGGCCTTCGATGTCCATTCGCCGCTTCGGGACCGGCCCTCTGGCGGCCAATCAACTCGTGGTTTTGAAGAGCATTTCTCCGGAGATGATGGAAGTGCTCTCCAGCGCCGTGCGGGCGCGCATCAGCATCCTGATTTCCGGCGGCACCGGCTCCGGCAAAACCACCTTTCTGAACATTCTGTCGCAGTACATTCCGCGCAACGAGCGGCTGGTCACCATCGAGGATGCCGCCGAACTCCGTCTGGCGCAGGAAAACATCGTGCGTCTGGAAACCCGCCCGCCCAATATCGAGGGACTGGGAGCGATCAAGCAGCGCCAACTGCTGATCAACTGTTTGCGTATGCGCCCGGACCGCATCATTATTGGTGAGATCCGCGGCGAAGAAGCCTTCGACATGCTCCAGGCCATGAATACCGGCCATGAGGGGTCGATGACCACGATTCACGCCAATACGCCCCGCGACGCTATTTCCAGGCTCGAGTCGATGGTCGCCATGGGCAACATGAATCTGCCCGAGAAGTCGGTTCGTCAGCAGATTGCGTCGGCCATCACCATCGTGGTGCAGGCCACACGCATGAGCGACGGCACGCGCAAGATCACCAATATCTCCGAGATCACCGGCATGGAAGAGAACGTGATCAGCATGCAGGAGATCTTTACGTTCAACAAGAAGGGGATTGGACCCGACGGCAAGGTAATTGGCACATTCGTCCCCAGTCGTATTCGTCCCAGGTTCCTGGAACGTCTGCGCGTCGCCGGGGTTGTTTTGCCGCCCAGCCTCTTCGAGCGCGAAATGCAGGTCAACTGAGATGTTACTGATCGTTGGGGTGATATTCGTCGGCGTTTTCTCGGTTGTCGCTCTGCTGATAATCGCCAGCGGAACGGGCGCCTCCCAGCAGGCCAAGCAGGTGCTTGCCACGCTGGATTCCGCCTTGGCCAACGATACCCCCGAGTCGCGCGATCAGATGCTGGATCTGCGCAAGAACGAAAAGCTGAGCGCTATTCCCTGGCTCAATCGGAGCCTGTTGAAGTTCCAACTGGCGCCACAGCTTCACACGCTGCTTCATCAAGCCGACCTGAATTGGACGGCCGGCGGGATGCTCGCCGGATGCGGCGTATGTTTTGCCCTGCCGATGGTGCTGGTGGACTTGCGTTCCGATTCCATGCCCTTGGCGCTGCTTTGCGGACTGGTGGTGGGCGCGGCCCCGTTCGGTTTTGCTCTTTTCAAGCGCAGCAAACGCTTCGGCAAATTCCAAGAAGGCTTGCCGGAGGCACTGGATTTGATGGTCAGCGCCCTGCGCGCCGGGCACAGTCTCATCGCCGCGATGGGCCTGGTTTCGCGCGAGTGTCCGGAACCGGTGGGTGGAGAATTCAGGACGTGTTTTGAGGAGCAGAATTATGGTCTTGAACTGAAAGCGGCGATGGACAACATGCTCAACCGCGTTCCGTTGCAAGATCTGAAGATTGTTTCCACCGCGATCATGATCCAGAAAGAGAGCGGCGGCAACCTGGCCGAGGTCCTGGACAAGACCTCTCACGTCATCCGGGAGCGGTTCCGGCTGAAGCGGCAGGTGGGGGTGCACACGGCGCAGGGACGCCTCACGGGGTGGATTCTTACCGTGCTGCCCATCGGGCTGGGGATCATTTTGTATATCTCGAACCCCGCCATGATGAGCGTGTTGTGGACGACGCAGATCGGCATCCGGCTGATGTGGGGCGCAGGCGCCATGCTGGTAGTGGGCGGGCTGATCATTCGCAAGATTGTGAACATGGACGTCTAAGGGGAGTTATGGGATTCGCGATTCTAGTGTTTGGCGTGATGTTTCTGTTGATCGGGAGCGGCGGGCTGCTCCTGTTCTATCGCGAAACCATGCTGCAGCGGATCACCGAGGTGATCAATCCTCGCCCCAAGCCGAAGTCCCTGCTGAGCACCATCCAAAAGACAGGCATTTCGATTGGCGGCGTAATCGAGCACTTCGAGACCGTGCTGCCCAAGAGCCAGGCGGAAGTCTCGCTGATATCGCAGCGGCTGATCCGCGCCGGCTATCGCAGCGAGTCCACGGTCAAGGTTTTCTATGGCTCGAAGGTGCTGGTCCCCTTGGTCCTCTGCGTGATCGCCCTGGTGAGCGGAGCGGGCGACTACAGCCCTCTATTTGTCTATATAGGCGCTCTCGGGTTCGGCTTCCTGATCCCGGATTTCTGGCTGGGCAAGCAGATCGACAAGCGGCAGAAGGCGCTTCGCAAGGGCTTGCCGGATGTTCTGGATCTTCTGGTGATCTGCATCGAAGCCGGCTTGAGCATGGATCAGGCGACAGCGCGCACTGCCGAGGAGTTGAAGGATGCGCAGCCGGAGTTATGCGACGAGCTGCGGGTGGTGGTCCTGGAACAGCGCGCCGGGCGTGCCCGCGCCGATAGCTGGAAACACCTGGCGGACCGCACCGATGTGGACTGTGTCCGCAATCTCGTATCCATGCTGGTTCAATCGGAACAGTTTGGGACCAGCATCGCCAAAACCTTGCGCGTACACTCGGATAACCTTAGAACCCAGAGGGTGCAGGCGGTGGAAGAGATGGCGGCTAAAACCACGGTGAAGCTGGTCTTCCCGTTGGTTTTGTTCATTTTCCCTTCGCTGTTCCTGGTCACCCTGGGTCCAGCGGTCATTCAGATGATCGACTCGATGAAAATGCTCAATCAATGAGAAAGGAGGAGCTTGAATGGACAGTGTCACGATCATCCGGGTTGTTGCCGGCGTTCTATTCGTTGCCGTGTTGGTTCTCTTGATTCAGCGCCGCCGCACGCGGGTCAAGTAACGCGGAGGGTGTTTGTCATTCAGCGGAGCGGTGGGAAACACGAAGCCCGCTGGCCGGTTCGGGCCTTTTTGGCGAGCCGGGAAAGTCGCCGCTTCGGCGGCGGGTAGCGCCCGTATCCCGGTCAGTCAGGCCGGGAACGGAATTCAAACAGGCCGTTCAGAGAAAGAGGAGTTTGTTATGGACAGTGTCACGATTATCCGGATTGTTGCCGGCGTATTGTTTGTCGCCGTGCTTGTTCTTTTGATCCAGCGCCGCCGCACCCGGGTCAAGTAGTTCGGGTGGTTTTTTGTACTCCGGCGAAGCGCTGAAACCAGCACCTGCTTCGCTGGCCGGCTTCTCCTTCTTGCGGGCCGGGAACTGCGCCGCTTCGGCGGCGGCTGGTTCCCGGGTTTCGCTGGGGCGGGGAAGCGAGTGGAAGGTTGTAGTGCAACGCAAAAGGAGTCGATATGGACAGTGTCACGATTATCCGGATTGTCGCCGGGGTTCTGTTTGTTGCGGTGCTGGTTCTACTGATTCAGCGTCGCCGCACTAAGGTCAAGTAAGCCGGTTTCAGAGGACCAGATGTCGCAGTAGCTTCACATCGATCCAGTTGATCTCGGCAGGGGCCTCGCCAACTGGAGACTTTGCGACTGCAGCAACGAGTGTCTTCACATCCCGCTCTTGCGGCGGGACAGGTGGGGTTTACGCCCTGCGAGGCTTCCGTGGAGCGGGCTGAGGCGTTCACTCAAAGGCAGTAGACGGCCAGCATCCACACTGGCGAAATCGTTGGGCCTGGCATCCATGGTCCTGACGGGAGAGATTGAATTGGCAGCGGGGATTCTAGATCGATACGGCGTCGCACGGTATTCGCCGAGGGAGGAGGGCTTGATGGAAACACGGAAACATTGCGCATACAACCATACTCGCGAATGCTTCCTCGGTTTGGAGGTTACAGAAGCCGACATCCAATACGCAAGCCTCGACGACCTGGTAGCGAGGTTGGCGCTCAAGTCTGGCGAAGGCCTGTGGATTGTTCCGTTCAAGGAGATCCCAGTCAATGGATCCGGGATTCCGCTGGATCTGATTTACCTGGACGAGGATGGCAGAGTCCTCGAAGTCGTCGAGTCTTTCCTTGCGCTGCGCGAAACGCCGATCATTCATCGTGCGGCCAGCGTTCTGGCGCTGCCCACGCATACCATCTATTCGTCGCAAACTCAGCCCGGAGATCAACTGGTGATCTGCCAGGCAGAAGAGATGGAACACCGGCTGGAAGTGCTCTCGGAGTCGGGATTCCGCGCGGGGAATGTGCAAAGCGCAGTTCTCTTGCGGGAAGAGCCGCTGTGGAGCGGCGGGCCTGGCCTGCTGGAGTTGGGAGACCGTTCCAAAGAGGGGCGTTCCGGGACTCTTGAGACGCATGAGATGGGGCTGGTCGAGCCGGGAAAAAAGGAGTTCAAACCGCCCAAGAGCTGGCTGCAGCGGTGGTGGTCTCCCGACCCCCGCAGAGCTCCCAGGGAGCCGGCGCCGGGCCTGGCGGCCTATTACTGGACGGGCGCACCGCCGGAGCCGCACAGCATTCGGGATATCAGTACGACGGGGTTGTATCTGGTCACGGAGGAGCGTTGGTACCCAGGCACCCTGGTCCTGATGACGTTGCAGAAGACAGCCGGCGGTGAACAAGCATCCGAGCATTCGATTCAGGTGCACTCGCGTGCCGTTCGCTGGGGCAACGATGGCGTGGGCCTGCAGTTTGTTCTGCCGGATGCAAAGGACGGGCGCAACGGGCAGCAGCTTCTGGTGGATGCGGTGGACCGGAAGGAACTGGAAAGATTCTTGCAAGGGCTCAAGAAGAGCAAAGGCTAGCGGGAACTCGCACGCACCTGGGTGCTTTTGGAGGATGAAGGATGAAGATTCCGAAGTTTTCGAGCGGACGAGCAATCGCGCTCATGCGCAACATGAGTTGCGCTGCCGCATCGAGGGCGCCGGAGCCCAATGGCCGGCGCGCCATCGGGCGTACGCCTTCTCGCCTTCTCTCCGGCGAGGAGGGAGGGGCGCTGGTCGAGACGGCCGTTATGATTCCCATTTTTCTGACCGTTATGCTGGCCATCTTCACGGTTGGCATCGCCATGAACAACTTTCAGATGCTGACCAACTCGATCAATGTGGGGGGGACAACACTCCAGCAGATTCGCAACATGACGGCTGCCAGCGATCCATGCGCGGCGGTTGGCACCGCCGTGATGAATGCCGCGCCGTATCTGACTTCCTCGGGAACCAACGCAGTTATGTTGACCATCACGCTGGACAATGGGGGCTACACGCAAGGCCCGGCCTCGGCGTCGACCATTACCTGCACGGGCGGAGCCTCCTATGTGTTGCAGGGCACCAACGCCTCGATCACCGCCACGTATCCATGCAACCTCACCATCTACGGAGTAAATTACGCGCCTAGCTGCAAGCTGCACGCCTCCGTAACGGAGTTACTGCAATGAACGAAGACCACGATTTGAATTCGATTGGCAAGAAACAAGAGCCGTTTCTGCGCAGAGCGTTCAGAGACGAAAGCGGACAAATCATCACTTGGGCATCGATGGCCATGATGACCGCGCTTCTGTGCATGGCGGGTTTGGCGATTGACGTTGCCAACGCCTACGCGATTCGCAACCAGTTGCAGGCGGCGGCCAACGCGGCGGCGCTGGCCGGCGCCATGGCCCTGCCCAACACCACTGCAACCACCCAGGCAACCACTTACAGCGCCTCTACCGGGAACAAGAACCTCTACAACGGCCAGGCCAACGTCAAGACCACCGCCTCGCTGCTTTGCCTGACCACCCTCAAGAATCTGGGCGGCGGTTGCAACGCCCCGGCCAATGCCAATGCCGTGCAAGTGCAGCAGACCGCGGCCGTGCCGACCTATTTTCTGAAGCTGTTTGGCTTATCGGCGCTCAATGTGACGGCGGTGGGCACCGCGGCCGCCAAGGGCGCTGTGTCAACGCCGCATAACGTTGCGATCATCGTCGACACCACGCTCTCAATGGATAGCGCCGACACCAGTTGCGGGGGCATCACGCAGATGGCCTGCGCGCTACAAGGGGTGCAGAAGCTGCTCAACGGCCTGGCGCCCTGCGGGCCGCTGGGTACGTCTCCCTGCGGAACCTCGACCACCGGCTTTGACAAGGTTGCCCTGTTCACCTTCCCAAACATCACCGTGGGCACGGCTTCCATCGACTACAGTTGCACCACGGCCATCCCCGCCAGCCAGGGGTCGGGGTCCAGCAGGACGACCTATGCTTACAATTCTTCCTTTGGCTATTACAGCATGCAGCCACAAACCGTGTGGGGAGGCGTGCCAACCGCCTCGGGATATACGTACCCCACGGTAGGGGCAACCACTTACGCGCCGTCGGGGTCCACAACGCCTACCTACCAGGTGACGCCCTTCCTGAGCGACTACCAGAGTTCCTACGCTCCTCCCAATTCGCCATTGAATACCGCCTCGATTATCGTGAAGGCGGCCGGTGGGTTGAGCGGATGCGGCGGCATGGCGCCCCCGAATTACGACGGCAACTACGGCACCTACTATGCGGGCGTCATCTATGCGGCGCAGGCGGCGCTGACCTACCAAAAGTCGCTGAACACGAGCTCGCAAAACGTGCTCATTCTGATCAGCGACGGCGACTCGACGGCTCCCAGCCCGTCGCAGAGCCCCAACTCCAGCTACCCAGCCATGCCTTCGCCTGCAGGAAACGGCGGGACTTATCCCTCGTATTCCAAGGAATGCGGGCAGGCGGTGACGGCGGCCCAGTACGCATCGGCTCAAGGTACTATCGTGTATTCGGTGGCCTACGGTTCGGAGGCTACTGGGTGCAGCTCGGACAGCGGCACGTGGACTCCGTGCAGCACCATGGCGGCGATTGCCCAACCGACGAACAATTACTTTTCCGATGTCGCGGTGGGAGGGTCGGACCCCGGATGTACCTCGAGCTGGCGCGCGGTTTCGACACTGAACCAGATATTCGTTGAGATCGCTTCGGATCTGACGACGGCGAGGTTGATTCCCAACAGCACTACTTAGGCGCCTAAGCAGGATTTAGGCGCCTCAATCGGAATCGAAAAGCGCTTCCCGGCTTGACCGGCGGGAGGCGCTTTTTACTGCTGGACTTCGGGAATTAACAGCAGGATCTCTACAGCGGCAGGTTGCCCATCCTGCATGGCCGGCCTGAACTGCCACTGTTCGAGCGCGTCCAGCACGAACTGAGACTGGGCAAAGTCCGGGGGAAAAGCAACCGAAAGCTCCTCGAAGCGGCCGCTTCGATTCACAATGCCATGCACCATGAGGGCATCGGCGTTGATCTCGCCGGGGGGAATGTTGGGCCGTACGATGTTGTAAGGCCATGGGGCATCGATGCGGGCGATGTTTCCGCCAGCGGCTGCCTCGGCCGAGCGCGGCAGCGAATATTGGAGAATCCAGCTCTTGGCCAATCCCACGTGCAGGTAAACGGTATAGGCCATCCTTCCCGACCAGAGCTCGGCCGTCTCGGGGAATTTCTCCTCCAGGGAAGAGCCCACCACGACCACACCAAACTGCCCGTCCTTGGGCAAGGTGATGCGTTGCATTCCAGGCTGGTCGCCGGATCCTGAACCGGAGCCGGAGCCGGGGCCCGATCCAGCACCGGGCGCAGCCGTCTGCGCGGCGTCATTTTTCGCTTTCCCTTGCGGGGCAGTGGCGGGGGAGTTGGCAGGCTTGCTTCCGGCGCCCCCGGCACCCTGCCCCGCTCCAACACCTCCAGCGCCACCAGCCGGATTTCCATCTCCGCTCGGGGCGTCGGCCTTAGGGCGAGCAGGCTCAGTCGCTCCCGAACGATCGGCGGAGGCGGTCTGGTTCACAGGCGGCAGGGCGACGGTGCCTTCAGGCATTTGCAAATCGGAGAGCGACATGACCGCAGCGGGGGTGGGTTCGGCGGAGGGCTTGGAGGTGGTCTCCGGAGGAAACTGAAGGGAATCAGGCCCATGAACCACCAGAGGCGAGGTGGTGCTGGGCTGGACCAATCGGGTTTGCGCGGCAAGGTCGCTTGACGAGACGCCCAGATCGGCCAGATTCACTTCCTCGTTGGGCGGTGCCAGGGAGGGATCCACGTCGGAAGCGGAGGGCTTTTGCGGCTGAGGGGGAACGATCGCTTTTGCGGTGACGTGTTCCGGCGTCCAAACGACGACGGTGGGGACCGGGATCTCCTTTTGGGGCGAAAGATGGAAGGGAAGATTGGGCTGCACCAGCGTCTGCTTGCCCGGCGCCAGTTGCGGGATCTTTCGGGCCATCGTCTGCGGCAAAGCTGGCTTGCCGCCCGGCGGTTTGGCTTGGGCCATAGCGTGGGGGCCAGGATACCCGATGTTGCCCCCGGCAGAGTTCTGCTGAGCCGGGTCGGGCCGATGCAGATCGAGATGCCGAACGTTGTACCGTTCGGTGCGGCTCGGATCCTTGATGCCGGGGGAGTGGACGATCACGTAAGAGACAAGAGCGATCACCACGCCGTGCAGCAGGATGGAGACCACAAAGGACGTGGGATTCTGAGGGGGTTCCGGCCGGTCGTTGAAGAGCGAGATCGTTCGGGAAGACCTCATGAGCGGATGAATTCCCTCCCTGGCGCCGTGCCGTTCTTCATTGCCGCATCGGGCATCTCAACGCGCTCCCAGCATGACCAGTCGGGAGCTAGGACTCGACCTGGTTCAGAATCTCATTGTAATCTCATTGAGAATCATCTTTGGCCAGCACTTCCCATACCGCTCTTGATACCTTAATAAGAGGCATCCGGCCTTGTGTGTGAGAGATAGTGCTTAAAAGGTATACACTGAACACGCTTTTGAACTTGTTTGGCACGCTGCCAAGTTGACCCCAGGTTTCGAAGTGAAAGTGGGACAGATTCTCTTGACCTAACAGAGATGGGGCAGATGCCATCGGGAACAGAAGGGCGGAACTGGCGTGACAGCCAGTTCAAACGGGCTTCCAAATGAACCGAAGAGTACTCACGATTCTCCTGTTCGCTTTCATCATTGCCAGCGCGTGCGCCTTCATGGTGTACCGCCTGATGAGCAAGAACATGGTAGCTCCAAAGCCGGCGGCGACCACGGGCGTGGTTGCGGCCTCCGGGGACATCAAGCTGGGCACGGTTCTGGTGGCGGCGAATTTGAAGACCATCCAGATCGCGGGGACGCTTCCCAAAGGCGCCATTCTCAAGCCCGAGAATGCTCTGGGCCGAGGAGTCATCTCGGACCTTTACGAAGGGGAGCCGATTATCGAGAACCGGCTGGCCGCTCCCGGCACCGGCGGCGGTCTGGCGTCCACCATTCCCAACGGCTTTCGAGCATGCGCGGTCAAGGTTGACGACGTGGTGGGTGTGGCAGGTTTTGTCACTCCCGGAATGCGTGTGGACGTTCTCATCTCCGGCGTTCCTCCGATGACACCGGGGCAGACCATTGTTCCAGTTACCGTGTCGAGAACCATCCTGCAGAACATTCAGGTCTTGTCGGCCGGAACCGACTATCAAAAGGATGCGGAAGGCAAAGCCAAGCCGGTCCAGGTGGTCAACCTGCTGGTGACTCCGGAGCAGGCGCAGACCCTGAGCCTGGCCAGCAGCCAAGCCAAGATCCAGCTTGTCCTGCGCAATCCCCTGGATACCAAGATCGACAAGATCGCGGGCACGGCCACGAGCAATCTGTTTGCGGGCGATAACGGCACTCCGGTACCGGCCAATTTGCCGGCGCCCCGGGCCCCCAGGAGAACTGGTCCGCGGCCGGTAACCAAGGGCTATTCCATCGAGATCATCAACGGCTCGACGCGCAGTCAAGAAAAAGTTGCTTCTCCCGAGGATAAGAAGTGAGAGCAAGGGCTGTTATCACGACCGCATGGTTCAGCACATTGGCACTGTCCCTCTGCGCCTGCCCTGGATTACAGGCTCAGACCCCCGCGGCTGCTGCGCCGCCCGCTCCCCAACCTGCCGTGCCCGCCAGCCAGGACTCCGCGAACGACCTTTCGGTTGCTGTCGGCAAGACGGTCCTGGTCGATGTGGCGCGGCCGATCGCCCGGGTATCCATCGGACTGGGCGGCTTTGCTGAAGCCTCCGCGATCAACCAGAACGAGATCATGGTGAACGGCAAGGCTCCTGGAGAGACCAGCCTGATCATCTGGGACACTGCGGGCGGCCGGCAGTTCTTCAATCTGACGGTGCGCGCCAGCGACACGGTATCGAACGATCATCTGGATGCCATCCGCCGGGAGATCAGGACCGAGCTTCCCGGACAGACCGTGAAGCTCACCTCGGAGGGCGGAATCATCTTCCTGCGCGGCACGGTCAAGGACCTGAATAGCAGCGACCGAGCGGTGAAGATTGCCGCGACGGGGGGCAAGGTCGTCAACCTGCTCAATGTTGCCGTACCGCCCGCGGATCCGCAGATTCTGCTCAAGGTGCGTTTTGCCAGCGTGGACCGCAATAAGGGCACGCAGATGGGCATCAACTTCTTCAATCTGGGGCAGGGAAACGCGGTGGGGGGTGTTTCCACCGGGCAGTTCACGCCGCCGTCAATCTCGGGCGGTTCGGGTACATCGAGCGGCGCGGTCGCCACTAACGGGTATCAGGCACTGTTTTCGAATGAGCTGAACCTGCTTGCCTTCTTTCCCGGGCTGAGCGCGGGCGCCGATATCCAAGCGCTGGAAACCAAAGGCGTGGTGGAGGTTCTGGCTGAACCCAACGTGATGGCGGCTAACGGCAAACAGGCCAGCATCCTTGCGGGCGGCGAGTATCCGTATCCCGTTGTGCAGGGCGGATCGGGCGGCTCCGGAGCTTCGGTCAACATCATGTTCAAGGAGTATGGAGTTCGCTTGAACTTCATTCCCACCATTACCCCGCGCGGCACCATCCGCTTGCAGGTGGCCCCGGAGGTCAGTTCCCTCGACTTCACCAATGCCGTTCAGGTCTCTGGATTCGATGTGCCGGCGATCTCCACCAGGAAGGTGAAGACCGAAGTGGAGTTGGGCGACGGCCAGAGCTTTGTTCTGGGCGGACTCCTGGACAATCGCGAGACAGAAACCATGCAGAAGATCCCCTTCATTGGGGACATTCCGTACATTGGCAAGCTGTTCCAGTCAATGTCTAAGAACAAAACCAATACTGAGTTGATCGTGATTGTGACGCCGCAGATTGTGGCTCCCATCCAGGCCGGGACGCCCTTGCCGGAGTTGAAATATCCGGCGAAGTTCCTGCCGCCCAACTCCAACATCCCCATGCACAATCCCGACGGCAAGACGGCCGCCAACACTCCTGCTCCGGCAGCCCCAACAATGCCGGTAGAGAAGCTGATCGAGAGCATGCAGCCGGAGACGCCGCTGGTTATCGACAGCGTTGCGGGAGGTTTTGGCGCCTCGAGCTCCGCTGCGCCGGCAAGCAGCGCTCCGCCAGCCGCGTCCTCGCCCCAATAGGTTCGCGTCAGCCGTCGTTGCAGACGGCTGGCGTGACTGGCTTCCCATCCCGGCGTGAACTCCCAACCCGGAAAGGACCGATGGCAACCGAATGAATTTTTTCAGCAAGATACTGAGAGAGCTGCGGGGGAGCCGCGCTCAGGCGACTCCGGAGACTCGCATCAAGGTCACCAATCTGACGCGCAATACGCAGCTTGCGACTCGGATGGAAGTGGCCGATACCAGCCCAAAGCGCAACAAGGGGTTACTGGGACGCAAGGGACTGGCCCCGGGGGAGGGCCTGTGGATCATCCCCTGCGAATCCATCCACACCTTCTTCATGCAATTCCCCATCGACCTGGTCTATCTTGACCGCCAGAACCGGATCAAAAAGCTGAGGAGCGCGGTGCCTGCTTGGCGGCTGTCGGCCTGTTTCTTTGCGCACTCGGTTCTTGAGCTTCCCGCAGGCGCCATCCGCAACAGCCTGACCCAGCATGGCGACAGTCTCGACTTCTCACCTGCGGATTCGCCCGGGAAGAATTCAGAGATCGGATAAGCCGGGCATTTGAGGAGACCTACAGGTACGCGGCGCGCGATCGAACCCTGGAATCGGCCAGATGCCCTCGGGTCGCCCCACGAAGAGCAGACCAAGAGACCATTGCAATGAATAAGACGCGGCAAGACGGGCTGTATCTGCTGCTGATGGGGGCGGTGGTGTTCTTGCTCTTTGGCATTGCCATGGAGAACGCCTCAGCTACATCGATGCTCGACTTCAAAGCGGTTTTCTACGGCGCCCGCTGCCTGATTGGGCACTCCGATCCCTACAAGGAAAGTGAGATCCTGCGCGCCTACCAGGCGGATGGGGGCCAGTTTCCAGCGGATCCCATTCAGTCCCGCGTGGTTCACGAAGCGGTGACCATCTGCGTCAACCTGCCCAGCACTCTCTTCTTGCTTGCGCCGTTTGCGCTGCTACCGCTGGGCGGCGCGCAACTGCTCTGGATGGCGCTCACCGCAGGAAGCATCGTCATGGCCGCGGTTCTTGTTTGGGACCTGGGTGCGGATTCTGCGCCCCTGCTCTCCGGCGCACTTGCCGGCCTGCTGCTTGCCAACAGCGAGATGCTTCTCATGGTGGGCAATACGGCGGGGATTGTCGTCGCCCTCTGCGTGGGGGCTGTATGGTGCTTTGTTCGGGGGCGATTGGTTCCGCTGGGGATTCTGCTGCTCGCGGTCAGCCTGGCGATCAAGCCTCACGATGCGGGCCTGGCGTGGCTCTACTTTTTGCTGGCGGGCGGAGCGAATCGCAAGCGCGCGCTGCAAGCCGTGTCGATCGCGGCGGTTCTGGCGCTGCCGGCATTGCTGTGGGTTTGGCAGGTCTCACCCCATTGGATGCAGGAGCTTCATGCCAACCTCTCGGTCACCTCGGCGCACGGTGGTCTCAACGATCCGGCGATGGCGGCAAGCGGCGCACATGCCGTGGGCATGCCAATCAACTTGCAGTCGGCCTTGAGCGCTTTCCGCGACGATCCGCGCTTCTACCATCCGGCCAGTTATCTCATCTGCATCGTGCCGCTTTTGGTGTTGGCGTACGGCGCGCTGCGCTTCCGCACTTCGCAGGCAAGAACCTACCTGGCGCTGGCGGCAATCGCGGCACTGACGCTGCTACCGGCCTATCATCGGCCCTACGACGCCAGGCTCCTGTTCCTGGCGGTTCCGGCCTGCGCCCTGCTATGGGCCGAGGGCGGAGCGATCGGGCGCGCGGCGCTCTGGCTGAGTGTTGCCGGGTTCCTGCTGACTGGGGATCCATGGGCGATTCTGCTGGGCATGGTGGGGAATTCCCCGATGGCGAATACGGCGGGCATGGGACGGCTGTTGACGGCGATCCAGGTGTTTCCCGCGCCTGCCATCCTGCTGGCGATGGGGTCCTTCTATTTGTGGGTCTACGCGCGTCGCGGGCGAGCGACCGAGCCGCAGCCGGAGCGGCCTACGTTGCAGTGATTTGTTCGTCGGCCGGCTTCGCAGAGGAAGCGCACGCAAGCAGATACCAGGCAAGCCATGTGGGCGCGGTCCATAGATGTAGTGCCGAAAGCAGCTTGAAGCCGCTGGCGGCTTCCACTTCCAGCAGGACACTGGCAAAGGCAAGAAAGACCAGCAAAGCCCTGGACCGCGTGGCATAAGCGCCGTATAAAAGGGCCGGTATGGCCAGCACCTGATCGAAGAGCCAGCAATAGGGCGCCAGAAAGATCGAGACCAGCATCAGCAGGCTGCCGTCCATCATCCAGTCCCAGGTGTGGCGGCGGGGCCAGAAGTACCACAACGCCCAAAGACAGGCAAAAGACACCGGGACGTATTGCAGCCAGTTGGATTGCGGGCTGATCCAAAGGCGCAGCACGATGCTCAGGCAGGGGATGAACTCCTTTTCGATGCCCGAGGTGCGCATCATCTGAGCGTATTGCTGCCAGGCCGCCGGATCGATGCACCAGGTGGCCGCAAAACTGGCGGCCAGGGCCGCCGCCGCGCCCGCCAGGATCTTGTAGCCCCCGGTGACAATGATCCACGCCAGCAGCACCAGGCCGAAGGGCAGAAAGAGATGCGGCTTGAGCGCGCAGAGCCAGAGGGAGATTCCCGCCAGAAAGGGGCGGGCGGAATGAAGGCGCAGGAAGAGAACCAGCCCCAGCAGTGCGAATAGAGCAGTTTGCCCGGCGATCAGACAGACCAACGCGGGCGCAAACGATAGCCCGAGCCAGTGCAGATAGTTCTTGGGGCGGCCGTGCAGCAGCCAGAGCATTCGTACGGAACCCGCGAGGCAACCCAGCAGAAGCAGTGACCAGAGCAGCGTGGCGACACGCAGGCCGATCAGGCCCAGCGGCAGCACCAGCGGCAGCGCCCATGGCGGGTTGCGCATGAAACCGACTGCATAGATGGTGGGTAGTCCCGCGGCGCGCTCGATGCGCGTCATGGCATCGAGATCGTAGGGGTTGGCGTGGTGGACGAGCTGTTGCCCAGTGGCCCAATACACAACGAAGTCGCGGTTGCCGGCAATCTGCCCGGACAAGGGCGCGGCGCAGATAAAGATAGCGGTCAGCACCAACGCCAATACACACACGGATGCGATGGCAAACTCAACGATGTCGGGCTTCGATTTGGCGGTGGGAGTATCCGAGGTGCTCGTCATAGTCGGTATTTTACTTGCGCAGCACCCTCTTCTCAGAGACTCGGAGGTATCGCGGACCGGCTTGCGGCGTTCTTGGCGGCGAAAAGGGCGTGCAGCGGCGTTTCCGCGCATCCCACTTTCAAGTCATGTATACGAGGAGGACCTGCCCAAAAAGCGAGTGTGTACGGCCGTATACATGAGGACGCCTTAATCAAAGCAGGCGATTCCCGTAAGTGATTGAAAAATATAGAAGTGGAATTTGAATTGAGTTTGGCATGCCAGATGCTATATAGAGGGCAACCAGCTGAGGCTGGAAAAAATCAAACCCACGGAGAGAACCCAAATGAATACCATGTTTCTGAAGCTGATCGTTAAGTTGCATGACCTG